>SKEX01000019.1_pt1 | contig 243955 bp, 212 predicted proteins | sample 4841451 | NCBI WGS metagenome assembly SKEX01 (sample SAMN11008798, study PRJNA524170) | human gut metagenome | isolation source: fecal sample from pouch patient p38, | place: Israel: Tel-Aviv | reverse complement strand
GCGCAAACCTAAGTTACAGGCGTATCCGCCGATATTTAGTCTGACGCCTAAAGCGTCTGGAAGCACGTGACTTCAGTCATGTGAGGATATAATTCACATACATGCGGCACATGGCTATCTGTTAAATCAGTTTTATTTGCCACTGACAAATCATAGAATGGATGAATACGCAGGAAATACAATGGAAGGGCGAACACGGATTCTGGCATCATGAAAGATATGATGGAAATGGATACCCTGATGGTTTAAAGGGAGAAGAGATTCCAATCGCAACGCAGGTGGTGTTTTTGGCGGATGCATATGATATTCTGGTCAGTGAATCCGCATACAGGAAAGGAATTCCTCATAAAGAGGCAATTAGAAATATCCTTGAGGGAAAGAGCGGAGCGTTCAATCAGCTTTTGCTGGAATGCCTGCTTGACGGACAGAACAGAATCCAAAGAGAACTTGGATGCCAGATGCCAGATGGAATAAAATTCGATTGCTGTCCAAAAATCTCAAACTTTAGCGAAAAATAATAATTAGGAAAGAAAAAACACCAAATCAGTCGACAGAAAATAGGACAAAATACTCTGTGTAGCTTGATTTTTCCATTCTCATTCCTCTATAATATGAGATGTGTTGAGAAAAAACTTTATTTGTAGAAGAATCAGGGAGGAGATAGCCTCATGGAAAAATTAAATGTGGCAGTTGCAGATGATAATGAGAGAATGGTGGAAGTACTTGGCCAGATCATAGAAGAAGATAAAGACCTGGAATTGGTAGGAAAGGCTCATAATGGAGAGGAAATCTGCAATATTATACGTGAAAAAGAACCTGACGTTGTTGTTTTGGACATCATTATGCCGAAAATGGATGGTCTGGCTGTTATGGAAAAGTTTGCTCATGACAAAAGCCTCAAAAAAGCGCCGGTATTTATTGTAGTTTCTGCTGTTGGCCAGGAACGCATTACAGAAGATGCGTTCAGCCTTGGGGCAGACTACTATATTTTGAAGCCTTTTGACAATAAAATGCTTCTGAACCGTATTAAACATGCGCGCAGAGCAGGCGAGAGAAGAATGAGAGAAATCAGCCGCCAGACGGAGAGAACAGAAGAAAAACAGGTACCGGTAAGAAATCTTGAGACAGATGTGACCAATATCATTCACGAGATTGGAGTGCCGGCACACATAAAAGGCTACCAGTATCTGCGCGATGCGATCATTTTGTCAGTGAATGACATGGAAATGCTGAATTCTATCACGAAAATACTCTATCCTACGATTGCGAAACGACATCAGACAACAGCCAGCAGAGTAGAACGGGCTATCAGACATGCGATAGAAGTTGCATGGAGCAGAGGCAAAATGGATACGATAGATGAATTATTTGGATATACAGTAAGTACCGGAAAAGGAAAACCTACAAATTCAGAATTTATTGCCTTGATTGCAGATAAAATCAGACTGGAATATAAAAATCGCTCTTTTCAATAGACATATTTTGGAGTATAATTATACAATAAAGGCTACCAAGGAGGGTTTTTCGCATGAAAAATATTTTATTTGCAACATCTGAAGCAGTTCCGTTTATCAAGACAGGAGGTCTGGCAGATGTAGCGGGCTCTTTGCCGAAATATTTTGATAAAAGATATTTTGATATTCGTGTGATTTTACCGAAATATGCCTGTATGAAACAGGAATGGAAAGATAAAATGGACTATATCACACATTTCTACATGGATCTTGGATACAAGAACTGCTATGTGGGAATCATGCATATGGAGTATGAAGGAATTCAGTTCTACTTTATTGATAATGAATATTACTTCAGCGGACCGAAACCATACGATGGAGGAACTTGGGATCTGGAGAAATTTGCATTCTTCTCAAAAGCAGTATTGTCCGTTCTCCCGGTTATCGGGTTCAGACCGGATATCATTCACTGCCATGACTGGCAGACAGGACTTGTACCTGTATATCTGCATGACAGTTTCCAGCAGAATGAATTTTTCTGGAATATAAAGACAATCATGACGATCCATAACCTTAAATTCCAGGGTGTATGGGATGTTAAGACAATTCAGAATATTACAGGACTTTCAGATTACTATTTCACAGCAGATAAACTTGAGGCATATAAAGATGCCAACTATCTGAAAGGTGGTATCGTATTTGCTGATGCAGTCACCACTGTAAGTAATACATATGCAGAAGAGATTAAAACACCATTTTATGGTGAAAAACTGGATGGTCTTATGTGTGCAAGGGCTAACAGCCTGAGAGGAATCGTAAATGGTATTGATTATAACGTATTCAACCCTGAGACAGATCCATATATCACAAAGACATATAACGCAACTACATTCAGAAAAGAAAAGGTAAAAAATAAAATTCAGCTTCAGAAAGACCTTGGACTTCAGGAAGATCCAAAAGCCATGATGATTGGTATCGTATCCCGTCTGACAGATCAGAAAGGTTTTGATCTGATCGCATATGTTATGGATGAACTTTGTCAGGATGCAATCCAGCTTGTAGTTCTTGGAACCGGTGATGAACGTTATGAAAATATGTTCCGTCATTTTGACTGGAAATATCATGGAAAGGTATCTGCACAGATTTATTATGATGAAACAATGTCTCATCGTATCTATGCAGCTGCTGATGCATTCCTGATGCCGTCCTTATTCGAACCATGCGGACTCAGCCAGCTTATGAGTCTTCGCTATGGAACGCTTCCAATTGTCAGAGAGACAGGCGGACTTAAGGATACAGTTGAACCTTATAACGAATATGAAGGAACAGGAACAGGATTTTCTTTCAGAAATTACAATGCACATGAAATGCTTGCAACTGTACGTAATGCAGAGAAAATTTTCTACGACAAGAAACGTGAGTGGAATAAAATGGTTGACCGCGCTATGGCAGCTGATTTCTCATGGGGCAACTCCGCACGCCAGTATGAAGAAATGTACAATTGGCTGATCGGCGATAAACCGGAATAAAAAATTCATTTTGTATTATTTTGCTGAAAGTGAATGATACACCATAGTTTATAAGAGAATCAGGCAGAAAATATGCATATTAATAACACAAAAGAGCAGAGGATGCAAAAGAAGCGCATTCTCTGCTTTTGCTGTCTTTGATTTTGAGTAACTATAAAAAAGTTACTGTCCACTCTGTGCCCAGTAACCATAAAAAAATTAATTGTTTTCAGAGAAAACAAAAAAGCTTGACATCCGCTTTAAAGTATAATACTATAATGAATAGAAAACGAACATAAGTTCTGAATGCGTATAAGGAGATTATATAAATGATAAGTGAAGAAAAACAGAAAGCGCTGGAAGCAGCACTTGGACATATTGAGAAACAGTACGGGAAAGGCTCTGTAATGAAACTTGGAGAATCAGGAGCCAATATGCAGGTAGAGACAGTTCCTACCGGTTCATTAAGCCTTGATATCGCCCTTGGAGTAGGCGGCGTACCTAAGGGACGTATCATCGAGATCTACGGACCGGAATCCAGTGGTAAGACAACAGTTGCGCTCCACATGGTAGCTGAAGTGCAGAAGAGGGGCGGAATTGCCGGCTTTATTGATGCGGAGCATGCATTAGACCCGGTATATGCCAAGAATATCGGCGTAGATATTGATAATTTATACATATCACAGCCAGATAACGGAGAACAGGCGCTTGAAATCACAGAAACTATGGTACGTTCCGGTGCTGTGGACATTGTAATCGTTGACTCTGTAGCAGCGCTTGTACCGAAAGCAGAGATTGATGGAGATATGGGTGACAGCCATGTTGGCCTTCAGGCAAGACTGATGTCACAGGCTCTCCGTAAACTTACAGCAGTTATCAGCAAATCCAACTGCGTTGTTATCTTTATCAATCAGCTTCGTGAGAAAGTCGGTGTAATGTTTGGTAATCCGGAGACAACAACAGGTGGACGTGCCCTGAAATTCTATTCTTCCATTCGTCTGGATGTCCGCAGAGTTGAGACACTGAAGCAGGGTGGCGAGATGGTAGGTAACCATACCAGAATCAAAGTTGTGAAGAATAAAGTAGCTCCGCCATTTAAACAGGCAGAGTTTGATATCATGTTCGGAACTGGTATTTCCAAAGAGGGAGATATTCTTGATTTGGCAGCTGACTGCGGTATCGTAAATAAGAGTGGTGCATGGTATGCATACAATGGAGATAAAATCGGACAGGGTCGTGAGAATGCGAAGCTTTTCCTCAAAGAGCACACTGACATCTGTGATGAGATTGAGAAGAAAGTAAGAATCCAATATCATCTTTTGCCGGATGAAGAAGGCGATACACAAGAGACTGCGGCAACAGATTCCGTACAGGATGATTCTGAGGAATAATCATGGGAAATGCATTCGGAGATCTGAAAGAATTTCTTGAAAATGCGGAGAGGCTGAAGAGAAGGTCTGCAACGAAGCAACAGAAAAATTTAACAGAAGAACCCGAGGAATACAGAGACGCAAGGCGTAAAGCCATGCGTCTCTTAGAACATATGGACCGCACTGAACGGGGGCTGAGAGAGAAACTGCGCCAGACAGGATTTAGTCCGAGGGCAGTAGATTATGCGCTGGCATATGTAGAATCCTATGGATACATAGATGATGAACGATATGCCAGAACTTATATTGCATACAGAATGGATACAAAGAGCCGCCAGAAGATTATACAGGAACTTATCAGCAAGGGAATAGACAAGGAAACAGCAGAGTCTGCATGGGAAGAAGAGGCTGCGCTGAATATGCCTGATGAGAGGAAAATCCTGTATCGGACTGTGGAGAAGAAATACTCTCCCGATACCGAACTGGATGAAAAAGAAATGCGCCGGTTGCAGGGGTATCTGTTAAGAAGGGGATTTAGCTATTCAGATATAAAAAGTGTGCTTGAAGATATGAATATCCGGACGACTGCCTGGTAACGAAATCGTTCGCTGCAAACGTGTTGGACAGTAAGCAAAATCGGAAAAATATTCAAACAATTACCTAGAAAAACTTGACATAAGTATGAAAAAAAGATAAACTTGTATTGTTGTATTTGTACAATGAAAACTAAATAAGGAGGTGCTCCTGTGACAACAACAATTATTGTTGCAATTGTCGCTGTGGTAGTCGCGCTACTTATTGCGGTTCCTGTTACTTGCAAAGTCGCTGTAAACAACAAAATCCAGAAGGATGCAGAAGTCGTTGGAACAGCCGAAGACAAAGCAAGAAGCATCATAGATGAAGCTCTGAAAACAGCCGAGACTAAAAAAAGAGAAGCTTTATTGGAAGTGAAGGAAGAATCTCTCCGTACAAAAAATGAACTGGAGAAAGAAACCAAGGAACGAAGAAACGAACTGCAGAAGTATGAAAACCGTGTATTAGCCAAAGAATCCGCGGTTGACAAGAAAGCAGATGCAGTGGAGAAGCGTGAAGCGGAATGCACAGCGAGAGCAGCTGAGGTGCAGAAAAAAGAAAAACGAGTAGAAGAACTTGAGCAAAAAGGAGTACAGGAACTGGAACGTGTTTCAGGTCTGACCTCCGAACAGGCAAAAGAAGAATTACTCAGATCCGTTGAAGATGATGTAAAAGTGGATGTAGCCAGACTTTACAGAGAACTGGAGAGCAGAGCAAAAGAAGAAGCTGGTAAGAAGGCCAAGGAATATGTAGTCAACGCCATTCAGAAATGTGCGGTTGATCATGTAGCTGAGACTACCATTTCAGTCGTTCAGCTTCCAAGCGATGAGATGAAGGGAAGAATTATCGGTCGTGAAGGTCGTAATATCCGTACCCTTGAGACACTTACAGGTGTAGATCTTATTATTGATGATACACCGGAAGCAGTTGTATTGTCTGCCTTTGATCCGATTCGTCGTGAGATTGCGCGGGTAGCTCTTGAGAAACTGATCGTAGATGGACGTATCCATCCGGCCAGAATCGAAGAGATGGTTGAGAAAGCTCAGAAAGAAGTAGAAGCGCAGATTCGTGAAGATGGTGAGAATGCAGCTATGGACGTTGGCGTTCATGGTATTCATCCGGAATTACTGAAACTTCTTGGACGTATGAAATTCCGTTCAAGCTACGGACAGAATGCTTTGAGACATTCTATCGAAGTAGCTCAGTTATCTGGTATGTTAGCTGGCGAAGTCGGTGTAGATGTCCGTATGGCTAAGAGAGCTGGTCTTCTTCATGATATTGGTAAATCAATTGACCATGAAGTTGAAGGATCTCATATTCAGATTGGTGTGGATCTCTGTAAGAAGTATAAGGAATCACAGATCGTCATTAATACGGTCGCATCCCATCATGGTGATGTAGAACCGGAATCTCTGATCGCATGTATCGTACAGGCAGCAGATGCTATTTCGGCTGCAAGACCTGGTGCAAGAAGAGAGACGCTGGAGACTTATACAAATCGTCTGAAACAGCTGGAAGATATTACGAATCAGTTTAAGGGCGTTGATAAATCTTTTGCTATTCAGGCAGGTAGAGAAATTCGTGTAATGGTAGTACCGGAGCATGTAAATGATGCAGATATGGTTCTCCTTGCACGAGATATTGCAAAACAGATTGAAGCAGAACTTGAATATCCTGGTCAGATCAAAATCAATGTAATCCGCGAAAGCAGAGCAATTGACTATGCTAAATAATATTATTGGACACGAGAGTGAACAGCAATAAATAGTTCTTTGCAGATATAAACTGTGTAGATTGTATTATTACAGTCTGCACAGTTTTTTTGTGCAGCAAGAAATTCCACAGGAATATTTTAAAAGAAAGATAAGTAAACTGGTACAGGGTGAGAGAATGAAAAGAAAAAGAAAATTTCCCGTTTTGCTTTTATTCTTTTTAGGATTTCTGGCAGGGAACCTGATACCAAACATTATCTGGAAAATAAAATGGCAGCAGAAAACCTGGGCGTCAATTTATTTTTTAAGTACATTTGCAGGAAAGGATATATCAGAAATAGAATATCTGAAAGAGATAATGAAGTATAGAGGATGCTTTTATCTACTGAATGTAATCTGCGGATTTTCCGTTTTTGGCGAGCCTCTTTCTGTTATAACACTTATAGCTTCCGGACTCTATACGGGTATTATAATGTCTGCATCCATACTGGAATTTGGATTTGCGGGCGGAGTGATCGGTATGGGACTTTTGCTTCCCCAATATTTATTTTATATTCCGGTCTGGTTGTATTCTATGGAACAGGAATGGATAATGTCATCGGAAATATGGAAAAATAAAGGTTTAATTTTCGGAAAGATAAGTATGTATTTACGTAGAATGATGTTTGCTTTTCTGCTATATTTTCTGGGAATCCTTGTAGAATGTTTCGTAAATCCCTGGATTATCAGTAAAATTCTGGAATATATTAAAATTTTTTGAATGATATATTTACCATATTTAGTGTTGGTTGTCATAAAATCTCCGAGATATAGTATATCATGCTGAAAAGGCTTGAAATACCGCGCTTTAAGGCAAAAAAAGGGTTTGATTTTATGTAAAATAAACAGTATAATACATATACATTTTAGAATAATAACGGATCAGAAGTGCTATGACGAGTATTATTATGGTTTGGTGATGGTCAAGCGGATATTCGCAATCCGCTTCGCTACGTAGCTCTACACCGAATAACTGCTCCGCAGTTTATCAGAAGGAGCTTGCACTCCTCCTGATACAAGCAAGTCCCCATCCACTGCTTATTGCTTTTCGCAATTGAAGCAGGGGACTTACTTGATTCGATTAAATAAATACACATTATTTCCTTACTATTTCAATGATGAATCAGATGTGTATTTTGTGCTTGGATATATTTTGATATTTAGCTAAAATGTTGGGGATGTCATTATCTGCTACATAGGATAAACAATAAAAGGGAACGGAAGCGTGGGAATATGGATATAGAAATAAGGGAATTTATCACATATCTGCATGATATAAAGAAAACATCTACAAATACAGAAATTTCTTATAAAAGAGATTTGAAAAAAATGGCAGAATTTCTGGAAGAACGGGGAATCAGAAATTATAAAGATGTGAAAGAACTTGAACTTGAAGGATACATAAGTTATATGGAACGTGAGAAATTTGCATCATCCTCTATTTCAAGAAGTGTTGCATCTATGAGAGCGTTTTTTCAGTATTTGTGGAAAGAAGGCGTAATTACAAAAGATCCGGCAGAAAATCTGAAACCACCGAAGGTTGAGAAAAAAGCACCGGAGATACTCACGATAGAAGAGGTAGATAAACTGCTTCAGCAGCCGAATCTGGATACACCAAAAGGGATAAGAGATTCTGCAATGCTGGAATTATTATATGCTACAGGTATGCGTGTAAGCGAGATGCTACACCTGCAGATTTTTGATGTGAATCTTCAATTTGGATATGTAGTCTGCCATGAGAATGGAAAAGAGAGGATTATTCCTATCGGACTTCCGTGTAAAAAGGCTATGGAACGATATTTGAAGACATCCAGAACTACTTTTGTAAAAGATGAAAAAGAAACTGCATTATTTACAAATTGTTCCGGGAAGGCGATGAGTCGTCAGGGATTCTGGAAGGTGCTGAAAGGATATGCGGATGATGCCGGGATTAAGAGAGATATTGCGCCGCATACGCTGCGCCATTCCTTTGCAGTACATATGCTTCAGAATGGCGCAGATATACGAAGTGTTCAGGAAATGCTGGGACATTCAGATATTTCTACTACGCAGGTTTATCTGGGTATGAATATGAACAAGATGCGGGATGTGTATATGAAAACACACCCACGTCATTGATATACACAGTGCGTATCTATAAATGTTAAAAAAGAAAAATGGATGATAGTGTCTATTTAAAAATAAAAAGCTTCCGCCGTATTTGGTGGAAGCTTTTTGCGTAAAAAAATTACGAAATGGCACAGTAGTGTGTCAACAAGTTGATTTCTTGAACAATCTTACGTCTAAATTTCTTATTTCCGCGTTGTCGTCGGTCGCCGTAGCCACCGCTACGCCTCTCTCCTCCGCCTTGAAATAAGAAAATTTATCCTGCAAGATTGTTTCAAGAATCAACTTGTCGGCACACTAGCACATTTCAGCGATTGTATACAGAAGACGCTCGGATTCTTCCCATCCAAGACATGGGTCTGTGATGGATTTTCCATAAATGTGGTCACATCCGATCTTCTGATTGCCTGGCTCAATATAACTCTCGATCATAAGACCTTTAACCAGAGTATGAAGTTCCGGATTAACCTGACGGCTGTGAAGAACTTCTTTGGCAATACGAACCTGCTGGTCATACTGTTTATTAGAATTGGAGTGGTTAGTATCAACAATAACAGCCGGATTTTTCAGGTTCTTTTCCTGATATTTTTCCCAGAGAAGACGAAGATCTTCGTAATGATAGTTTGGGATTGCTTCGCCATGTTTGTTTACAGCACCACGAAGAATCGTATGAGCAAGTTCATTACCGGTAGTCTCTACCTCCCAGCTTCTGTAAATGAAACGATGTCCGCCCTGTGCTGCAACAACTGAGTTAAGCATAACTGCAAGGTCACCGCTGGTAGGGTTCTTCATACCTGCTGGAACTTCCATACCGCTGACAGTAAGGCGATGCTGCTGATCCTCTACGGAACGTGCACCTACTGCTACATAAGAAAGCAGGTCGGAAAGATAACGATAGTTCTCTGGATAAAGCATTTCATCTGCGCATGTCATTCCACTGGTCTGAATTGCATGAATATGCATTTTACGGATTGCAATAAGACCTGCGAGAAGGTTTGGCTGTTTTTCGGGATCCGGCTGGTGAACCATACCCTTATAGCCTTCTCCTGTTGTTCTCGGCTTATTTGTGTAAACACGTGGAACAATCAGAACCTTGTCAGCTATTTTTTCCTGAACATTGCGTAATCTGGTAAGATAATCCAAAACAGCATCTTCGTTATCTGCTGAACAAGGACCGATGATTGCAAGAAATTTATCGGATTTTCCGGTAAAAACATCACGCAGTTCCTTATCTCTTGCATCTTTAATGGCCTGAATTTCAGCATCAATGGGATACTGATTGCGAATTTCTTCAGGGGTTGGTAATTTTTTGATAAAATCGAATCCCATGGTTGTATCTCCTTTGTGTCTTTTTGTGTCGCTTTTTCGGCATTTATTATAAACCATTCTTATCTGAATGTCGATAGGGAAAATATTTTTCGGATAATGCATACATATGAAGCAGGGTAAGAACAAGCTCTCCACAGAGAATTCCATACAGATATCCACGTATTCCGAAAACTGGAATAGCAAATAATACAAAACATACCCGGATACAGATACTGATCATACTGTGAATCAGGCAGGTTCCTGATTTGCCAAGTCCGTTTAATACACTGGTGAGAGTCGTATTGAGGTATAAAAAAGGGCAGATATATGCCATAGTGTGAATATAAGTACCGGCAGTCTGGCTGTGAAACAAAAAGTTTCCGAAAAATTCTCCGAAAAATAAAAACAGGATCATACAAAAACCGCCAAACAGCAGGCAATATCTGAAAATCTGGTGAACCACATATTGTATCCGCTTCTGGTAACCAAGTGTCTGGAGTTCTGTAATGGAAGGAAGCAGCATAACAGCGGCTGAATTTGTGATCGTTGCAGGAAACAGGATGAGAGGAAGAGCCATACCGGTAAAAACACCGTAAATACTTAATGCGTCTTTAGCACTTAATCCAGACATTTGTAATCTGGCAGGGATGAGAATGACTTCCATACTGCTGAGAACGGTCAGAAGTATTTTGTTTAGAGTAAGAGGCATAGAAATCTGAAACAGATTTTTTAAAATCCGGCCAGAATTTTTTATATGTGAAAAAGTATAATCTGTTTTCTTTAAATGCATACTGACAGCAAAAAGAGAAATAAAAGAAGAGGCGATTTCCCCGATAAGATTTCCGCCAACCGCTATCGCCGGAGTAATGGTACGTTTTTGTGATTCAAAAATAAGGTAGAGAACATAACAGCCGCCTACACGAAAAATCTGTTCGAGAAGCTGTACCCCTGCCGGAAAACCTGCTTTTTTTCTGCCAAAATAGTAACTGTTAACACAAGTATGAAGTGTACTTAAAGGGATACTAAAAGACAGTATCTGTATCAGAATGGCAGTTTGGGACTCTTTGAGAATCTGTGTAGCCCAGAAATCCGCATGAGCATAAAGAATCCAGGAAAGGAACAAAGAAAGCATAATAGAAAATATCGTGCCAATGATGAAATAATCACCGGCGTGTCTGGGGGTATGAAGGGCAGTTTCTGAAGCTGTAAGGCGGGAAATCGCTGACTGTATACCTGAGGCGCAAACGGCCATTACCAGAAGCTGCAAAGGAAGAACAAGCTGGAAAAGTCCCAGTCCATGTGCACCGATCGTATGAGAAAGGAATATTCTGTAAAAGAAGCCTAAAAGTCTGCTAAGCAGTCCGGTAAAAGTAAGTAGTAAAGTCCCCTTTATAAAAAGCATTTTTGACATAATAAAGTTTTCAGCCCTTTTAAGTTTGCTGCGTAATAATGCTTACTATTCACTACTGATGTCCCGTAAGGTCTGTGCATCGCGAAGCGTGTTACTGGGCACGGAGTGAACAGTAACCTTAATAACGCTTTTACAGCAATATATGTACAAAACAGCCTTGACAGAACAAATAGTTTCTGGTAAAGTAATCATGAAATCCGAGGGAAACACTGGGAATTAAAAAACGAGGTGAGAAAATGAAACTGTCAACAAGAGCACGTTATGGTTTGAAAGCGTTGATAGACCTGGGATTACACAGCGAAAATGAAGCAGTCTCTTTACAGAGCATTGCAGAAAGACAGGATATTTCCACAAGCTATCTCGAACAGCTTATGGCCATGCTTAAGAAAGCTGGTCTGGTAAAGAGCAGCAGAGGTGCCTATGGCGGTTATCAGCTTGGCAAGCCGGCAGATGCGATCTCGGTCGGTGAAGTCCTGCGAGTGCTGGAAGGCAGCCTGGAAGCAGCAGCCTGCCCTGGGATCGAGAACGATGGAACCTGTCATGGCAGCGATGTCTGTGTGGCGAAACTCGTCTGGAAGAGAATTAACGACAGTATTACAAACGCTGTGGATACCCTGATGCTTGGTCAGCTGATCAATGAAAGCAGAAGAGTACATGAAGAAAAAATGGAAAGTTTGAACACAAAGGAAACGGTGTCAGACATACTTAAATAAAACAGGAGGACAAGAAAATGGGAAAAATGATTTATCTGGACAATGCAGCAACAACTAAAACAGCACCGGAGGTTGTCCAGGCAATGCTGCCATATTTTTCAGAATATTATGGCAACCCGTCCAGTATTTATGATTTTGCAGGCAAGAGCAAAGAAGCGATCACAAAAGGAAGAGAGCAGATCGCAGAAGTTCTTGGTGCAAAGAAAGAAGAAATTTATTTTACAGCCGGTGGATCTGAAGCTGATAACTGGGCTTTGAAAGCAACTTTCGAAGCATATAAATCAAAAGGAAACCACATCATCACAACAAAGATTGAACATCACGCAATTCTTCATACATGTGAATACTTGGAGAAACGCGGCGCGAAGATCACATATGTAGATGTAGATGAGAATGGTATTGTGAAACTGGATGAACTTGAGAAAGCTATCACACCAGAGACAATCCTGATTTCTGTTATGTTTGCAAACAATGAAATTGGTTCTATCCAGCCAATTAAAGAAATCGGCCGTATCGCAAAAGAGCATGGCGTTCTTTTCCATACAGATGCTGTTCAGGCATTCTGCCAGGTTCCGATCAATGTAGATGAATGTAATATTGATATGTTAAGTTCCAGCGGACATAAGATTAACGGACCAAAAGGAATCGGTTTCTTATACATCCGTAAAGGTGTGAAGATTCGTTCTTTCGTACATGGCGGAGCACAGGAACGTAAACGTCGTGCCGGTACAGAAAATGTTCCGGGAATCGTTGGATACGGTGCAGCAGCAGCTCGCGCGAACGCTTCCATGAAAGAGCGTACAGAGAAAGAAATCGCTATCAGAGATCATCTGATTCACAGAATTGAGACAGAAATTCCATATGTAAAAGTAAACGGAGATCGTGTAAAACGTCTTCCAAATAATGTAAATGTCAGCTTCCAGTTTGTAGAAGGCGAATCCCTTCTTCTGATGCTTGATAATTATGGAATCTGTGCATCAAGCGGATCTGCATGTACATCAGGTTCTCTTGATCCGTCTCATGTACTTCTGGCAATCGGTCTGCCGCATGAGATCGCACATGGTTCTCTGCGTATGACTCTCAGCGAAGAGACAACAATGGAAGATGTAGATTTCACAGTAGACAGACTGAAGGAAATTGTAGCACATTTAAGAAGCATGTCTCCATTATATGAAGACTTTATGAAAAAACAGAAATAAGCAGGATAACAGGAGGAAATACAAATGGCTTACAGTGAGAAAGTAATGGATCATTTTCAGCATCCACGTAATGTTGGAGAAATAGAGAACGCAAGTGGCGTAGGAACAGTAGGAAATGCAAAATGCGGTGATATCATGAGAATTTTCCTTGATATTGATGATGAGACACATATCATCAAGGACTGCAAATTCAAAACATTTGGATGTGGTGCAGCAGTAGCAACCAGCAGCATGGCAACAGAGATGGTAATGGGAAAAACTATCGAAGAAGCTATGGAAGTTACAAATAAAGCTGTTATGGAAGCTCTTGACGGACTTCCGCCAGTAAAAGTTCACTGCTCTCTGCTTGCAGAGGAAGCAATCCATGCTGCTTTATGGGACTATGCCCAGAAACATCACATTGAGATTAAAGGTCTTAAGAAACCGAAGTCTGATATTCACGAAGGTGAAGAAGCAGAAGAGGAAGAATATTAATCAGTTTTTTCAGAAAGCTGAATCTGTTTGTGATTTGAAATCGTTATATTAAAAGAAGGGGCGGATGATACTCATCATCTGCCCTGCGTTTTATATTGTAAAGTTAGGATCAAAAGGTCTTTTGACCCTGATATCATTACAAAGCGGGCAGTTACTGTTCGTTTTGGTCTCATTAACAATTTATCTATTTTCTGCAGGAGGTAAAGATGACAGGACTTACGAATGAACAGGTGCAGGAGAGGATTGCAGAAGGAAAAGTTAATGTCAACGAGAACCCAAATACCAGGACGTACAAGCAGATTATTTTGGAGAATACACTTACGTTTTTCAACTTTCTGAACCTTGTACTTCTGGTGCTGGTCCTTTTTGTGAGATCTTATAAGAATTCCATGTTTATGGGAATTATCCTGATCAATACGGTAATCGGTATTGTTCAGGAGATCAGGGCAAAGAAGACAATCGATAAGCTTGCAATCCTTACGGAAAGTAAAACAGTTGTTTTGCGTGAAGGAAAGAAATGGAGTATTTCCACAGAGAAGCTGGTGATTGATGATCTGATTTTCCTGAAGACAGGTGATCAGGTACCGGCAGATGTGAAAGTACTGGAAGGAGCGGTGGAAGTAAATGAGTCTCTGCTGACTGGTGAGTCAGATAATTTGACCAAGAACCAGGGAGATGAACTTTTTTCAGGAAGCTTTGTGACATCTGGAGAAGCCTGTTGTCAGGTAATTCACGTCGGAAAGGATAACTATGCCGCACAGATCACAAGTGAAGCAAAGGAATTTAAACGCCATAATTCAGAATTACGTAACTCTCTGAATGCGATTTTGAAAGTAATCAGTATTATTATCGTTCCTTTAGGTGCGATGCTGTTTTATAAACAGTATTTTATCGTGGGAGATACGCTGAAAGATTCCGTGGTAAATATGGTGGCAGCTGTACTTGGAATGATTCCGGAGGGACTTGTGCTGCTGACAAGTGTGGCGTTGACACTTGGTTCTATGGTTCTTGCAACTAAGAAGACCCTGGTACAGGAGCTTTACTGTATAGAAACCCTGGCAAGAGTTGATACACTTTGTCTGGATAAGACCGGAACGATCACAGAAGGAACTATGCGCGTCGAAGATGTACAGTTGTATACCGCCGGACAGAACGCTGGAGTGAAAGCCGTCTCTCTTGAAAAAACAGAGCCGCAGATAATTGATTTGAAAGCGGAAGCGTCAGCAACAGTAAATACTGAAGGTGAAAAAACAATATTACAAGTGGCTGACTCAGAAGTTGATGCGAAAATGTCACAATCAGACGATTTAAATAAGGATATCACAGAGGAGGATAGACGGAAACTCCAGGAGATTAACCATATTATGGGAAATCTTATGTCAGTTTTGCATGACCAGAATGCAACAGCAGATGCCCTTAGAGAGAAATTTTCGGCAAAGTCTGACTTAAAACCGGTTCATGTTATTCCGTTTTCATCGGACAGAAAATACAGTGGAGCCGTATTTGAAGGAAAAGGAACTTACCTGATGGGAGCTGCACAGTTTCTGTTTCCGGAAGGAAATGAAGAACTTCTGGCATATTGCAGCAAATATGCAGAATCAGGATTTCGTATCCTTGTTCTGGCACACAGCGAGCAGGAAACGAAAGGAACTGAACGCCCGGCAGGACTGGAGCCGATGGGATTATTCCTTATTACAGATGTGATTCGTGCAGAAGCACCGGATACGCTGGCTTTCTTTGACAGTCAGGGAGTTGACCTTAAGGTAATTTCGGGAGATGATCCGGTGACAGTTTCAGCGATTGCAAAGAAAGCAGGCTTAAAGAATGCGGATCATTATATTGATGCGACAACAATCACTACTCCTGAGGAAATGCAGCGTGCAGTTGCAGAATGCAGTGTTTTCGGACGTGTGACACCACAGCAAAAGAAACAGATGGTTCAGGCGCTTCAGGCTCAGAAACATACAGTAGCTATGACCGGTGATGGTGTAAATGACGTACTGGCATTAAAAGAGGCAGACTGCAGCATTGCCATGGCAGCAGGAAGTGATGCAGCCAAGAATATCGCAAATGTGGTCTTGCTGGATTCTAATTTTGGAGCAATGCCGCATATTGTGAATCAGGGACGACGTGTAGTAAATAATATCCGAAGTGCGGCATCTATGTTCCTGATAAAAACAATTTTTTCTGTACTTTTAGCATTGATTACGATTTTCTTTGGAGATGCATATCCGTTTGAGCCGATACAGATGTCTCTGATTAGTGCCTGCGCGGTAGGCATTCCGACATTTCTTCTGACACAGGAAAACAATTATAATAAAATTGACCATACATTTTTAAGACATGTATTTATGAACGCCTTCCCGGCGGCTGTTACAATCACCGGATGCGTATTTACGATCATGCTGGTCTGCCAGAATGTATATCATTCCAATGTAATGTTAAATACAGCATGTGTTCTTGTTACCGGATGGAATTATATGTCTGCTCTGCGTACAGTTTACTCGCCGTTGAACACATATAGAAAAGTAATCATTTATGGAATGCAATTTGCATTTTTTATAAGTGCTGTAGTATTACAGAAACTATTGACCTTGGGATCACTGGAATTCGGAATGATTATCCTTGTATTCGTCCTGATGACATTTTCTCCGATTCTGATTGAAACAATCACAGAATGGATCAGAAGAATTTACGAGAAATCTCTGGATAAAGAAGATAAGGATAGGGGATTTTTTGTAAGATTTCTGGAAAGAGTACAGAAATAAGACAGAAGTCCTCCGGGCAGGATCGCACTGCGACGGAGAGGAATTATGTTGCTAAAACAACCCAACACAGACGGAGAATTCCGCAAACAGGATTCTTTCTTGCAATAAAATGTATATGGGTTAAAAAATAAGGACAACCCGCATTTTCGCGGATTGTCCTTATTTGCGTTATTACATATGAAAATAACAGATGGTTTAATATCGCCTTTGTCAACTAAACTGATACAAATCTGATATTATTTTTTTCTACACAGCCAGAAGCATCCAAATGCCGGAATCATAACGCCCTTAGCTTCCATCTCGTGACCTGTGATAAGGTCTGTATACATACCATCATCTTCATTGATCCATGCAACCTTATCCTGATCACTGAAGTTGTAGATACCGATAAATTTCTCATCATCATTTTCACGAACAAGTGCAAGGATAGAAGAATCCCATGTATCGATAGTGCGAAGAGATGCATTTGTATCAAAGACGTTGTGCTCACTTCTGATATGTTCCAGATGATCCAGTGCATGGAAAAGTTTACCCTGTACAGTGTCAGCGATATTTCGGTTCGGAGCAAGAGACCAGTTGAATTCTCCTCTGTGGAGATAACGGGAATCAGCTGCTTTATTTGGATTATTCTTATAAGCATAGTCATTTAACTGGCCGATCTCATCACCACTGTAGATAACCGGAATACCGGACTGGGAAAGCATAAACGCATGTAATGTGATATCATAACGTACACTTCTGTCCACACCCGCAGTATTTCCCTCAAATCCGAATCTCTCGATTCCACAAAGAGAAGCAGTAGTTCCGCAAAGTCTTGCATCACCCAGGCGAGGATCGTCATTGTAGAGTTCACCACGTCCAAATGTATCCGGATATTTTCCTGTAAAGAAATCGTTAAGGAACTTCTTATGGGACACTTCATCGATAGAGAAGTTTTTAAGAAAATCATAATCTAATCCCCAGCCGATATCATCATGGCAGCGCAGATAATTCTGGAATACATATTCCTTAGGAAGTGAACCAAGAATATCCAGCTGTCTGCGAAGAAGAGATACATCCTTAGTGGCAACAGTATGCCAGGTACTTGCCATTGTCGTAACGTTATACAGAATATGGCATTCTGGTTTCTCAAGTGTACCAAAGTATGGAACTACTTTTTCAGGAGCCATAACAACTTCTCCGAGGAGCAGAACTCCCGGGCATACGATCTCGCAGATCATACGCATCATACGCACGATAGTGTGAACCTGAGGCAGGTTGCGGCAGTTTGTGCCAAGTTGTTTCCAGATATAAGGAACTGCATCAAGACGTACAATATCAACGCCCTGGTTGGCAAGATACAGCATGTTATAAACCATCTCATTAAATACAACAGGATTTCTGTAATTTAAATCCCACTGATATGGATAAAATGTGGTCATAACATGTTTATGTACATCATCCAGCCATGTGAAGTTGCCAGGCGCAGTAGTCGGGAATACCTGAGGACAGGTCTGCTCGTAGAGAGCAGGAACATCGTAGGAATCAAAGAAGAAATAACGATCCTGATATTCTTTTTCACCGGCGCGTGCGCGTTTTGCCCATTCGTGATCCTCGGATGTGTGGTTCATAACGAAATCAAGGCAGATATTAATGCCTCGTTCGTGACATTTGGCTGTTAACTCTGAAAAGTCTTCCATAGTGCCAAGTTCCGGCTGAACGGTACGGAAATCAGCAACTGCATAGCCACCATCACTTTTACCTTCCGGTGATGCGAGCAGAGGCATCAGATGCAGATAGTTTACATTGCATTCCTGTACATAGTCCAGTTTCTCTTCCAGACCTTTTAAAGTATGCGCAAAGTTATTTACATACATCATCATACCTAACAGGTCATTGCGTTTATACCAATTAGGATCTGCTTCACGTTTGCTGTCAGATGCTCTTAATGCTGCATTTCTTCCATTATAAAAGGTCTTCATATTAGATGTGAGGTCATTGAGATATGTCATGACATCATCGCGATCCTGATATAATTCACAGTATAACCATTTTAATTCATCGTAATGCTTCTGGAAACGCTCATTATATATAGCGAGATCAGCAGGCATTTCCAGCTTAGCTGGTTCAGTTTTGGAAGTTTCTACTTTAATCGGTTCAGTTTTAGAAGTTTCCACTTTGATTGGCTCAGTTTTGGAAGTTTCCACTTTGGTTGGTTCTGTCTTAGAAGTTTCCACCTTAACAGGCTCTACCTTGGAAGTTTCCACTTTGACAAGCTCTACTTTAGAAGTTTCCACTTTGATTGGTTCAACTTTAGAAGTTTCTACTTTAACAGGTTCTGTTTTAGAGGTAGTTACCTTTAATGTTTCAGTTTCCTGTTTTCTGACTGTTGCTGAAGAATGCTTCTTCTGGAGTCTTTTTTTAGCCATAATATTCCTCCCTGGTTTATGAAAAAATATATACAGAAAGCCGCAGCCTTAAAACTGCGCCTCTGAAATCATGTGAAATGCTCTGGTGTACCAATCGGTTGATTTACGGAAAGCAGTTACTTAATATTCGCTGTACTAGGGTTAAAAGTATTATCATGCATGTACATATGACTTTTTGAATTATTAACCCTGATATCATGAGATATTATATTACATAGACTGCCATATAGGCAAGTATTCAAATACTTTATAAAGAAATAAATTTCGGTTTACGGTCTTTAAATACGGTATAATGTTTGAAACCACAAGTTTCAAGTACATTAGCGGCCTTATCAAAGGCATATGCTACTTTATCAGGTGTATGGGCATCTGCGCCAACCGTAATGATTTCTCCACCGAGTTCTTTGTAACGTTTTATTACCGCAACACAAGGGTTTGGCTCGCCAAGTCCATAATGATATCCACCTGTGTTAAGCTCAATTCCCTTTCCCATTGAAATGAGTTTCTTAAGAATCTCATCCAGGATATCCTTATAGCGGCCATAAGAATACTGGCGGTTTTTATTAGGACCGTAACGGACAACATAATCAATATGACCATAAACATCGAAATCATCATATACAGAAATATTTTCAAGAATAGATTCAAAATACTCCATGTAACACAGAAATTCCTTGCGTCCCTCAAAAAAATCAGGATAATAAGGATCGTATCCATGAACAAGATGAGAAGATCCTATGACAAAATCAAAAGGTGTCTGAGAGAGAAGTGAGTTAAAATAATCTCCCAGGTGCATCTGCAACCCCAATTCGATTCCAAAACGCAGATGAATTTTATCCTTATATAAAGACTGCATTTCTATAAGCTTTTTTTGATAAGATGAAATATCCAGAGAAAAATCCAGACCATCAGGAGTAGCCGGATAATCAGGGTCAAGATGCTCCGTAAAAGTAATCCCCTGAATACCGAGTTCGATAGCACGCTGTATCATAGACTCCATAGGAGTATCAGAATCAGCGGAAAAAGAAGAATGCATATGGCAATCCCATAATATCTGTCTGTCCATAAGTTCAGTCCTTTCTTCTATTATAAATAATATAATGTGGTGATGATCGTGCTGTATATATGTGGTAAACATCCAAAGCCTTTATCGAGTTACTGTCCACACATTATTATTCCTCAAAGTACTTTGACATGAAAGTACCAGAATCCTGAAAATTGGACATTTATATATTGAGAATAATGAAAAAATAATGCAAAACCGTATCAATTTGCTTCTGACAGTAATGTTTAAAGCATACCACATACCAAGTATAGCATAGAATTTACATTTTTTACTTAATTTTTATTTGTTTTTTTGGAAAATGGTCTTGAATTTTTGTTTAGAATTATGTACAATACAATACAGGTTGATGATTCTTTAACAAACAAAAGGATTACCATAATTAACCACTTAATTCATAGGAGGAATTTTATCATGGCAGTAAAAGTTGCAATCAATGGTTTTGGACGTATCGGACGTCTTGCATTCCGTCAGATGTTTGGAGCAGAAGGATTTGAAATCGTAGCAATCAACGATTTAACATCTCCTAAAATGCTTGCTCACTTATTAAAATATGACTCAACACAGGGAAAATATGCTCTTGCAGACACAGTAACAGCAGGAGAAGATTCCATCACAGTTGACGGAAAAGAAATCAAAATTTATGCAAAAGCTAACGCTGCTGAACTTCCATGGGGAGAAATCGGCGTAGACGTAGTTCTTGAGTGTACAGGATTCTACACATCCAAAGACAAAGCTCAGGCTCATATCGATGCAGGTGCTAAACACGTTATCATTTCCGCTCCGGCTGGAAACGACCTTAAGACAATCGTTTACAATGTAAACCATGAAACTCTTACAAAAGAAGACCACATCATTTCTGCAGCTTCTTGTACAACAAACTGCTTAGCTCCAATGGCTAAAGCATTAAATGACCTTGCTGCAATCAAATCTGGTATCATGTGCACAATCCACGCTTACACAGGCGATCAGATGACACTTGATGGACCACAGAGAAAAGGTGACTTAAGAAGATCTCGTGCAGCTGCAGTTAACATCGTTCCTAACAGCACAGGTGCTGCTAAAGCTATCGGTCTTGTTATCCCAGAACTGAACGGCAAATTAATCGGATCTGCTCAGCGTGTTCCTACCCCAACAGGTTCTACAACAATCTTAACAGCAGTTGTTGAAGGTAACGTAACAAAAGAACAGATCAACGCAGCTATGAAAGCAGCTTCTAACGAATCCTTCGGATACAATGAAGATGAAATCGTATCCAGCGATATCGTTGGTATGAGATTTGGTTCTCTGTTCGATGCTACTCAGACAATGGTTCTTCCACTTGAGAATGGCACAACAGAAGTACAGGTAGTTTCCTGGTATGACAACGAGAACTCCTACACAAGCCAGATGGTTCGTACAATCAAACATTTTGGTAAACTGCTGAACGCTTAATTTTCAGTAAGTGTAGAAGAATAGACTCCAAGGAAGGGTCCGGTCTGATTTGGACCGGATCCTTTTCGCGTTGTCTGAGCATCCGAAAAACTGCCATAGCAGATTTTACAGGACGCTCGAGGAATCTATGTTACTGTGGACAATGCAGTAACACATAAAGAATATTATTAAGGAGGCACCACAAATGCTGAATAAAAAATCTGTTGATGATATCAACGTAAAAGGTAAAAAAGTTCTTGTAAGATGTGACTTCAATGTTCCGCTTCAGGATGGTAAGATTACAGATGAGAACCGTCTGGTTGCAGCTCTTCCTACAATCAAGAAACTGATCGCTGACGGTGGAAAGATCATTCTTTGCTCTCACCTTGGAAAACCGAAGGGAGAACCGAAACCAGAATTATCTCTTGCACCGGTTGCAGTACGTCTTTCTGAATTGTTAGGACAGGAAGTTAAATTTGCAGCAGATCCTGAAGTAGTAGGACCGAACGCAAAAGCAGCAGTAGCTGAGATGAAAGACGGAGACGTTATCTTACTTGAGAATACACGTTACCGTGCAGAAGAAACAAAAAATGGAGACGAATTCAGCAAAGAACTCGCTTCTCTTTGCGATGTATTTGTTAATGATGCATTTGGTACAGCTCACAGAGCACACTGCTCTAATGTTGGTGTTACCAAATATGTTGATACAGCAGTTGTTGGTTACTTAATGCAGAAGGAAATCGATTTCCTTGGAAACGCCGTAAACAATCCTGAGAGACCATTCGTTGCTATCCTTGGCGGAGCTAAGGTTTCCAGCAAGATCTCTGTAATCAATAACCTTCTTGATAAAGTAGATACTCTTATCATCGGTGGTGGTATGTCCTATACATTCTCCAAAGCTATGGGAGGACATATCGGTGTGTCTCTCTGTGAGGATGATTATCTTCAGTATGCATTAGACATGATGAAGAAAGCTGAAGAAAAAGGCGTAAAACTTCTTCTTCCTGTAGATAACAGAATCGGTGACAGCTTCTCCAATGACTGCAATATTCAGGTTGTAAAACGTGGAGAGATCCCGGACGGATGGGAAGGAATGGATATCGGACCGGAAACAGAGAAGCTTTTTGCTGAGGCTGTAAAAGATGCTAAGACAGTTGTATGGAACGGACCGATGGGCTGCTTCGAAATGCCGAATTTTGCTCATGGTACAGAGGCTGTTGCTAAGGCACTTGCTGACACAGATGCTACAACAATCATCGGTGGTGGTGATTCTGCAGCTGCAGTTAATATCCTTGGCTATGGCGATAAGATGACGCACATCTCCACAGGTGGCGGTGCATCTCTTGAATTCCTGGAAGGAAAAGAACTCCCGGGTGTTGCAGCAGCAAACGATAAATAAGTAATTCTATAAGAAGGAGATACAGAATCATGGCAAGAAAGAAAATTATCGCTGGTAACTGGAAAATGAACATGACACCAAGCGAAGCCGTTAAATTAGTAGAAACATTAAAACCATTAGTAGTAAATGACGAAGTAGATGTAGTATTCTGCGTACCTGCAATCGACATTGTCCCGGTTGTAGAGGCTGCTAAAGGAACAAACATCCAGGTTGGTGCTGAGAATATGTACTTTGAAGAAAAAGGTGCATACACAGGAGAGATTTCCCCTGCAATGCTCGTAGACGCTGGTGTTAAATATGTTGTTCTCGGACATTCCGAAAGAAGAGAATACTTCGGAGAAACAAACGAAGACGTTAACAAGAAAATCCTTAAAGCTTTCGAACATGGAATCACACCAATCATGTGCTGTGGCGAAACTCTTACTCAGAGAGAGCAGGGCGTGACAATGGATTTCATCCGTCAGCAGGTTAAAGTTGGTTTCCAGGGCGTTACAGCAGATCAGGCTAAGACAGCAGTTATCGCTTATGAGCCAATCTGGGCTATTGGAACAGGTAAAACAGCTACTACTGAGCAGGCTCAGGAAGTATGCGCTGGTATCCGTGCATGCATCGCTGAAATCTATGATGAAGCAACAGCAGAAGCAATCCGTATTCAGTACGGCGGATCTGTAAATCCTGCAACAGCTCCTGACTTATTCGTTCAGAATGATATCGATGGCGGCCTTGTTGGTGGAGCTTCCCTGAAAGCTGATTTCGGTAAGATCGTAAACTACAAATAAGAATAAAAATTTAAAACTGATTATAAATAGATAATCTTTGTGTCCAAACAGAAGACACCCTGTCCGCTTCAGTTGTCAGGGTGTCTGTTTTTATCTATTATTTAAACAAAAATAAAGAGTAGTTTTTGTGAAACTACTCTTTTCATCTTATAGTGTATTATTTTTTATCTGGTGTGAAAACATCTTTTGTACTTTGGAAAAATATCTTTTGTATTTTGGAGAATAAATCTTTTGTATCTCTTTAATCTGAATTTTAAATATTTATCTTTTGTATTTCTACTACCGATCCGTCGGTGCTTTCCAAATCTGTTTCTTTTGTACATACGAAGTATAGCATATTTTTCTACATTCGTCTACAGAATTCAACAGGAATCTGTTAAAACATTTCGACAATAACTTCTATTATTCGACATTCTGTTGAATGAATAAAGTCAGTATAGCCGGTTATGCCTATATATTTAACTGTTATTTTACAAAAAACTGATAGTATAAGAACTATAAATATGATATTATAGTAATAATTTAGTTTATACTAAAAATGTTTTGAAAAAACATTCTAAACTGTTTGCGATAATGGAATTGCTGTAGATTTATATATCTTAGGGAGGGTGTATGGGAATACTGGGTGTTAAGGTGAAAATCATCGGTGAACAGCTGGAAAGCAAATAATTGAAGCTATCTGATTGCATGAACCTGTTTTCACTGTTATAATGTAAAAATATGTAGAAAACAGACAGTAAACAATAAGTGAAAATAGAAAGCAGGTCAGAGTTTCATGGAAGAAAAAATAAAAAAATGTAGTGTATCAAAAAAATGTGGAAGTTGTCAGTATCAGGGGGTTCCCTATAAAGAACAGCTTGTAGCGAAACAGAAGAAAATGAGCAAACTCCTGAAGAAATTTGGAAATGTAAAACCAATTATCGGCATGGAGGATCCTTTTTATTATAGAAATAAAGTTCATGCAGTATTTGACAGAGATAGAAAAGGAAATATCATCTGCGGAACATATGAGGCGAAAACGCATAAAGTAGTCCCAGTGGAAGACTGCATGATCGAAGATAAGATTAGTCAGGAGATTATTCGCACAATCCGTGATATGCTGAAATCTTTTAAAATAAAAACTTATGATGAGGATACGGGATATGGACTTTTACGCCATGTCCTGGTAAGAAGAGGATTTGCAACAAATGAAATTATGGTAGTTCTCGTTGTAGGATCTCCGGTTTTCCCTTCGAAAAATAATTTTGTAAAAGCCCTGCGGAAAAAATATCCGCAGATTACTACAGTGGTATTGAACGTTAATGACAAGAAAACCAGTATGGTACTGGGTGAACGTGACATAGTCATTTATGGAAAAGGTTTTATCAGGGATATACTCTGTGGATGTTCTTTCCGCATCTCTCCGCAGTCCTTTTATCAGGTGAATCCTGTGCAGACAGAAATTCTGTACAAGACAGCAATCGAATATGCGGGTCTGGGACGAAAGGAAACCGTAATCGATGCATATTGTGGAATTGGTACGATCGGATTGGTAGCGGCGAAAAGAGCGAAAAATGTTATTGGAGTAGAATTAAATTCGGATGCAGTCCATGATGCCAGAATCAATGCCAGAGAAAATAAGATTACCAATGCGCATTTTTACCAGGGTGATGCAGGGGAATTTATGGAAAAAATGGCAGAGAATGGAGAGTGTGCAGACGTTGTATTTATGGATCCGCCACGTACGGGAAGTGATAAGAAGTTCATGTCTTCCGTAATTAAACTTGGACCGTCCAGAATCGTCTATATATCCTGTGGTCCGGAAACACTTGCCAGAGATTTGGAGTATCTTACAAAATATGGTTATGAAGTAAGAAAAATACAGCCTGTAGATATGTTCAGTTTTACAGATCACTGTGAAAATGTTTGTCTTTTGACAAAGAAATTCACAAAATAAATATTATAAATTCGATACATCATAAAGCATACTATAGGATACGAAGTAAAGGTGGGAGTGATTTATGGAAATAAAAAAAGCATCTATGCAAGACTTGGAACAGATTATGCATGTTTATAAAAACGCAAGGAAATTTATGTGCGAAAATGGAAATGAAGAACAATGGGGAGATGATTATCCTTCGACAGAATTGATAAGGGAAGATATAGATAAGATGTATCTTTGTATTTCAGAGGAACAGATTGCCTGTGTCTTCTACTATGCAGTAGAAGAGGATGAGGACTATAGAGAAATCAACGGGAAATGGTTAAATGAAAAGCCTTATGCAGTAGTTCACAGAGTGGCATCTACAGGAATCGTAAAAGGTGCGGCATCTTACTGCCTTGACTGGGTGTATACTCAGTTCCCTAATATTCGAATGGACACGTATAAAGACAATATCCCCATGCAAAAACTGCTGGAAAAATGTGGATTTCAATATTGTGGTTCATTTGAACGCCTGGGAACAGACAAATGGATGGCATATCATAAAGAATAAAAAGAAAACATAGGTAAATAAAAAAACAGGATCATTTTGGACAGGATGTTTCTCCTGCTGATTTATAGTAAAAGCGGGAGATTTCCTCAAAATAATCCTGTTTTTTATTGAATCAGGTAAGTTACGCCATCCTTTTTTAAACAAATTAAGGAAATTCCCTGCTTTAATTGCGAAAAGCAATAAGCAGCAAGGGAGACTTACCTGTATATTTTTATTAGAGAAAAATTACATATTTTCAGTAATCTGACGTGCTACATAAACACCGCTTGCAGAAGCGTGAGACAAGGAATGAGTTACGCCACTTCCGTCACCGATAATATATAATCCTTTGTATCTGCTTTCCAGATTTTCATCAATCTCAACTTCCATGTTATAGAATTTAACTTCCACACCATAAAGAAGAGTATCATCATTTGCTGTTCCCGGAGCAATTTTGTCCAGAGCATAGATCATTTCGATGATTCCGTCAAGAATACGTTTTGGAAGAACGAGGCTTAAATCGCCAGGAGTAGCTGCAAGAGTAGGACGTACCATACCCTCTTCAATACGGGCAACAGTGCTTCTTCTTCCACGTACTAAATCGCCGAAACGCTGTACGATTACACCACCACCAAGCATATTGGAAAGACGGGCGATACTTTCGCCGTATCCGTTACTGTCCTTAAATGGCTCGGAGAAGTGCTTAGCAACTAACAGCGCAAAGTTTGTGTTCTCTGTCTGTTTGGAGGGATCTTCATAGCTGTGTCCATTAGCTGTAACGATGCCGTTGGTGTTTTCGTTTACAACGATACCGTAAGGATTCATACAGAAAGTTCTTACATTATCTTCGAATTTCTCTGTTCTGTAAACAATTTTACTCTCGTAAAGTTCATCTGTCAGGTGGGAGAAAATAACAGCTGGAAGCTCCACGCGGACACCGAGATCCACGCGGTTAGATTTAGTAGGGATATCAAGATCTTTACAGACCTGTTCCATCCATTTACTTCCGCTTCTGCCGACAGATACGATACATTTACTGCAGTCAGTTGTGCTGTCTTTGGTAACGATACGATAACCGTTATCCAGAAGTTCCAAGCGCTCTACAGGAGTGTTGAAATAGAAATCTACATGTTCTTTTAATTTGGCATATAAATTTTCCAGAACTACATAGTTAATATCTGTTCCGAGATGACGAACGGAAGCATCCAGCAATTTTAATTTATTCTGCATGCAAAGTTTTTTAAATTTAGTTCCGGCAGTAGAATACATTTTTGTGCCCTGTCCACCGTAGGTAACATTGATCTCATCTACATAACGCATGAGCTCAAGAGCTTCTTTTTTTCCGATATGCTCATAAAGAGTTCCGCCAAAATCATTGGTAATATTGTATTTACCATCAGAGAATGCACCGGCACCGCCGAAACCGCTCATGATAGCGCAGGTCTTACATTTGATGCAGGTTTTTACCTTATTACCATCGATAGGGCAATGTCTTTTGTCCAATGGATTTCCTTCTTCAAAAACAGCAATCTTGAGATTTTTATTCTGTTTCATCAATTCATAGGCAGAAAAAATGCCGCCAGGTCCGGCGCCAATGATTACTACGTCATATTTCATATATATTACAATCCTTTCACGTGATTTTCCTGAGCTCAGGTATGTTGGTTTGCGCATTACTTTACTCGATAAAAGTATAACACAAATTGAGCGAAAAATCTTTTATTTTTTATGAATGATTTATAGATTAGATTTATAAATAAGGAAGAAAAATAAACATTCTATTGAGTCTTTTCTCTGCAATAAATTAATGCAGAACAAAATGTTCTTTTTGAATTCAGATACATAAACAGAAAATCTTATATTATAAATCTGAATTATTGTTCTTTGGATTCAGTCTCATCCGGAATATGTTCCACAATATCTCCAAAATCGCATTTGAGTATAGAACATAAAATATCAAGACTGCGAATCTCTACATTTTCATTATGGCGGAGTTTATCCAGAAAAGAAGTACTGATGCCATAACGCGTATACAGAGCGTATTGACTGATTCCTCGCTCTTTCATAGTTTTCCATAATTTCCTATAACTTATCATATTTAATAACCGTCCAATTTGTTCTTGATTACTATTTATTATCGGGTTAAAATGAATGTTATAACAGTGTCGTTATAACGACACTATAAGAGGGAAAGTGATAATGATGAAGTTGATTAAAAAGATAACTACGGGAATTTGTATGGCTGTATTATCAGCGGCAATGTATTATTGTTTTCTGAACGGAGCTCCGCATCAGGGAACAGAGAGACTGTTTTATATGATCCTGGCAGGCATTTTCTGCGTTTCAGTCTGGGCGGCAGTGATGACAACAATTTGGTATATAAAATGGCTTCGCAAAAAGAAAACAGAACTCGAAAACATGGTGGAGATTTTGCTTAAAAACGCAGACAAACTTGACAAATAGCCGATTCTGCCCTAGTATAAAAATCAACGAATAAGAAAGGGGAATCCTGTGAAATGAGTGAAAAAGTCATCAAAGCCGCACTGTTAGGATTTGGAACAGTAGGAACAGGTGTATATAAGGTACTGAAGAATCAGGAAGAAGAAATGACAGCTAAAATTGGCTGTAAAGTTGAAATCAAGAAAATCCTTGTCAGAAATATAGAAAAAGCAGCAGCTAAACTTGAAGATACCTCTATGCTTACCAGTCAGTGGGACGAAATCGTAAATGATCCGGAGATTGAGATCATTATTGAGCTGATCGGGGGAATCAACCCTGCCAGGGAATACATTCTCTCTGCGTTAAAAGCAGGAAAGCATGTAGTATCAGCAAATAAAGACCTGATCGCGGTTCATGGACATGAGCTTCTGGAAGCGGCACATGAGAATAAAGTAGACTTTTTATTTGAGGCAGCAGTAGCTGGAGGAATTCCGATTATCAGACCATTGAAACAGTGTCTGGCAGGAAACCATATGACAGAAGTTATGGGTATTGTGAACGGAACTACCAACTTTATTCTTACAAAGATGACTCAGGAAGGCATGGAATTTAAGGATGCCCTGGCACTTGCCACAGAACTTGGATATGCGGAAGCTGACCCTACCGCAGATATTGAAGGCCTTGATGCCGGACGTAAGGTGGCAATTCTTGCTTCTGTAGCATTTAATTCACGTGTCGTATTCAATGATGTTTATACAGAAGGAATTGCCAAGATTACTTCTAAGGATATTAATTATGCAAAAGAAATGGGACGTGATATCAAGCTTCTCGGTGTTGCCAGAAATGAAGAGGATGGAATCGAAGCCTATGTATGCCCGATGCTGATTCCAAGTTCTCATCCGCTTGCAACTGTAAATGACTCATACAATGCTGTATTTGTTCATGGAGATGCAGTAGAAGATGCCATGTTCTTCGGAAGAGGAGCAGGAGAACTTCCTACAGCAAGTGCAGTAGTAGGTGATGTATTTGACATTGTAAGAAATATCCTGATCGGCTGCTGTGGCAGAATCGGATGCACCTGTTATAAAGAGATTCCGGTTAAGAAGATGGAAGATACACATAACCGATACTTTATCCGCCTTAAAGTAGAAGACCGCTGTGGTGTTCTGGCCGAAATGACGGCAATATTTGCAAAATATCAGGTAAGTGTGGCACAGATTATTCAGAAGGACACCAAGGTAGAAGGCTGTGCGGAAGTAGTTGTGATCACTGAGAAAGTAAGAGAAGGTGATTTCAGAACTGCAATCGAGGAACTGAGAAACAGAGATTCTGTAAGAAAGATTTCTACAATCATTCGTGTTTACGGAAAATAAGATATCGTTTATTGTTATAAACTGCGAAGTAGTTATTCAATACAGAGATGCGCAAAAAAGCAGATTATGAATATCCACTTAATAAGTTGGTAAAACGAAATTAAACAAAGAAGCCAAATACATAAAAAAAAGAATTGAAAAATCCTGAAATTTTGATACTATATAAAGAGGGCACAAAAGCGTGTTACCAGGCATGCAATGAACGATAAAGTGCATCTGTATATAAAAATTTCAGTTGCTGTATGCTAAAATGTACAGTTGTGTACAGTTACATACAGCAATCAATAATGAACACATATAAAAGGAGAACATTATGAGCAAAAAACCAACCGTATTAATGATTCTTGATGGATATGGCCTGAATGACAAAAAAGAAGGCAATGCTGTATATATGGCAAAGACTCCTGTTATGGACAAGCTGATGGCAGAATATCCTTTTGTAAAAGGTAATGCAAGTGGACTTGCAGTAGGTCTTCCGGATGGACAGATGGGTAACTCTGAAGTAGGTCATATGAACATGGGTGCAGGCCGCATCGTATATCAGGAACTTACAAGAATCACAAAAGAGATCCAGGATGGTGATTTCTTTAAGAACGAAGCACTTCTTGCAGCAATGAAGAATGCAAAAGAGAACAATTCCGCTGTACATTTTATGGGACTTCTTTCTGATGGCGGTGTACACAGCCACAATACACATCTCTATGGATTACTTGAGATGGCTAAGAAAGAGGGCGTTGAGAAAGTTTATGTACACTGCTTCCTTGACGGACGTGATACACCTCCTGCATCAGGTAAAGAGTTTGTAGAGGCTCTGGAAGCTGAGATGAAGAAAATCGGTGTAGGTGAGATTGCAACCGTTTCCGGCCGTTACTATGCAATGGACCGCGATAACCGCTGGGATCGTGTAGAGCTTGCATACAATGCTCTTACATCCGGAGAAGGTGTAAAGGGAACTGACGCTGCAGCAGCAGTTCAGGCATCCTATGACAATGACAAAACAGATGAATTCGTTCTTCCTACAGTAATCGAGAAAGACGGACAGCCAACAGGTGTTGTATCTGATAAAGACTCTGTTGTATTCTTTAACTTCCGTCCTGACCGTGCTCGTGAGATCACAAGAGCATTCTGCGATGATGATTTCCAGGGATTTGAGAGAAAAGCAAGACCACATGTCACATTCGTATGCTTCACAGAGTATGATGATACCATCCAGAATAAACTGGTTGCATTCCACAAAGTTCAGCTTCATAACACATTTGGAGAATACCTTGCAGCACACAACATGACTCAGGCTCGTATCGCTGAGACAGAGAAGTATGCACATGTTACATTCTTCTTTAATGGTGGTGTGGAAGAGCCAAATAAAGGCGAGGATAGAATCCTTGTGAAATCCCCGAAGGTTGCAACTTATGACCTTCAGCCTGAGATGAGTGCGCCACAGGTTTGTGAGAAACTGGTAGATGCTATCAAATCTGACAAATATGATGTGATCGTAATCAACTTTGCTAACCCTGATATGGTTGGACATACAGGCGTACAGGAAGCAGCTGTGAAAGCAGTAGAAACAGTTGATGAATGTGTTGGTAAAGCAGTAGAAGCTCTGAAAGAAGTTGACGGACAGATGTTTATCTGTGCTGACCATGGAAATGCAGAGCAGCTTATCGATTATGAGACAGGTGCTCCATGGACTGCACATACCACAAATCCTGTTCCGTTCATTCTTGTAAACGCTGATCCGAAATACACACTGCGTGAGGATGGATGCCTTGCAGATATCGTTCCTACACTCATTCAGCTTATGGGAATGGAACAGCCGGCAGAAATGACAGGCAAATCTCTTCTTGTAGAGAAATAAAAAATTTCAGGGTGAAGAGGGCAGCCTGACTCTGATAAAAAAATAATTCGTGAATATAACGAAAAAGACCTCCGTTTTACCGGGGGTCTTTTTGTGATTATGTAGAAAATTACAGAATTGGAAAACACATCTTGAAATGGTAAAATTTTTCAACTATAATCGCTCTGATATCTGATAAACGATCAGGTAAAAGACAGGAAAAAACTAATTTTAAGAAAGGACTGGAGGGTTTATTGGAATGCAGACAGACATGACAGTTGGGAAACCAATGAAGATGATACTAGATTTTACGATACCTGTATTTATAGGCAATGTATTCCAGCAGTTTTACAACATGGCAGATGCCATAATCGTGGGGAAATTTGTAGGAACAAAAGGATTGGCAGCAGTAGGTTCTACGGGAACGATCATGTTCCTCATTATAGGATTTCTTACAGGACTGACAGCCGGGTTTACGGTTCTCACTTCACAGAAATTCGGTGCGGGAAAGATGGATGAAATGCGCCAGTCTGTGGGAAATGCGGCGTTGTTATCTATCATTATTTCAGTTATCATGACGGCAGTCAGTATGTTGGGAATGCACTCATTATTGACGTTAATGCATACGCCGGAGGATATTTTTAAGGATGCATATACTTATATCATGATTATCTGTGGCGGTATTTTTGCTCAGGTGTTATATAACATTCTGGCAAGTATTCTGAGAGCATTAGGTAACAGTAAAACACCATTGTATTTTCTGATACTTGCGGCACTTTTGAATGTGGCACTTGACTTAATATTTATTATTGCTTTCCATATGGGTGTGGCAGGCGCTGCATGGGCCACGATCACAGCGCAGGGAGTATCTGGACTGCTTTGCCTGGTTTATATTATAAAATGTATGCCGGAATTAAGATTAAAGAGAGATGACTGGAGATTCCGCTCTGGAATTGCCAAGAACGAAATTCTTGTCGGTATTCCTATGGGACTTCAGTATTCTATTACAGCGATCGGAACGATGATGGTTCAGTCTGCATTAAATATTCTTGGTTCTTATGCGGTAGCCGCATTTACGGCTGGAAATAAGATTGAAAATATCTTTACCCAGGCATATGTTGCAATCGGTACAACGATGGCTACATACAATGCACAGAATATCGGTGCACGTAAGCTTGACAGAGTAAGACAAGGATTTAACTGTGCGCATATTATTGGAATTATTTATGCGATCGTGACAGGTGTGATCATATTTTTCTTTGGAAAATATCTCTCATACTTGTTTATTTCAGATAACGCAGCAGAGGTTATTCCGATGGTCGATATTTATGTTAAATGTGTTGCAGTATTCTTTATTCCTTTACATTTTGTTAATGCACTGCGAAATGGTATCCAAGGTATGGGATACGGACTGCTCCCTATGTTGGCTGGTGTAGCTGAGCTTGCAGGTCGTGGAATCACTGCGATGATCGCGGCAGCACATAAGAGTTATTTTGGAGCATGTATGGCCAGTCCGATGGCATGGGTATTGGCAGGAGGATTGCTCATCATTATGTATTTCTATGTCATGAAAGACATGAAACGCAGACTTGATTTATAGAATAAAAAATGATACCGGTGACTGTGAAAACCTTGAACAGTTTCCGGTTATCTTTTTTTATAGGATTGTTTAGAAAAAAATTAAAAAAATTTAAGAAAAAAGTGAATAGTACATGCAAACTGGAAGAATTATGTTATAATGAGAAAGCTGATACAGGCAAGTTATAGATTACTGTTCAAAAGTTTTGTTTCGAATGCTGTATTTTCCGGAATAAAATGAACGGTAATACTTATATTGAGGAGAAAATAGATGGGCAACAAAGAGGAAAGAAGTAACAAAGCCTCGGATGGCAATGTAGAAACAACAGGCAGACATCGTAAATCTGCAAGGCCGGGAAAAATCACTTATGTACCGATTAATGATGAAGATCTTGCACCTTATGAACCGCCTGTCAGGAAGAAGCATAAAGCTTTAAAAATAACAGGAATTACTGCTGCAATGATCCTGGTAAGTGCAGGTGCTGCATATGCGGGCATGTCATACTATTATTCAGATAAGTTTTTTGAGGGAACCTCAATCAATGGAATTAACTGTTCCGGAAAAACTGCTTATGAGGCAGAACAGTTAATTGCAAAGACAGTGGAGAATTATTCCATAGAAGTTGATTCAAGAAATCTGGATCCGCAGACGATAAGCGGAGATCAGATTGGATATAGCTATGTTTCCGATGGAAGTGTATTGAAACTTCTAAAAGATCAGAAACCATACGAATGGATTCGTGGCTTATTTGAAAAAAAGAGCTACACAACAGCAGAGAATACGACATATGATAAAGAAAAAATGAAAGAACAGGTCAGGGAGCTTAACTGTGCGCAGGAAGAGAATCAGGTTGCACCTGAGAATGCATATGTCGCATATGGAGATTCTCAGTTTGAAATCGTTCCTGAGACAGAGGGAAGCGAATTAAACCTTCGGGAAGCCTATAATGCACTTTCAGAAGCTGTTTCCGGAAATGAGGCATCTGTTGATTTTGACAGCAATCCTGACGTGTACGTAAAGGCAGATGTGACGAGCGATGATCCAGATCTGCAGGCATCCCTTGATGCATGCAATAATTTCACGAAAGCAAATATTACCTACACTTTCGGGGATGAGACGGTGACCCTGGATGGAAATACAGTAAAAGACTGGCTGAACTTTGACGAAAAAGGTCAGCTTATTATGGATGATGCATCTTTCCAGCAGCATATTGCAGATTACGTGGCTCAGCTTGCTGCGTCGCATGATACAGTGGGTACAGAGAGAGAGTTCCAGACAACAAGCGGACGAACAGTCAGCGTCTACGGCTCTGCATATGGATGGCAGATAGACCAGGCTTCCGAGGTGGCAGAACTGACACAGGAGATTCAGTCAGGAATACAGACTACCAGAGAACCGGTATATTCTATGACAGCGAATGCACATGGTTATAATGATATTGGAAATACTTACATTGAAGTTGATCTGAGCGAACAGCATATGTACTATTATCAGAATGGAGAGGATATTTTTGAATCTGATATTGTTTCCGGTGATATGAGATACGCTGACCGTCAGACTCCGGCAGGTATTTATACACTTTATTATAAAAAGAGTCCTGATGTGCTCAGAGGTAAACAGCTTGCAAATGGTAAATATGAATATGAGGCGAAAGTAAATTATTGGATGCCGTTTAACGGCGGCATCGGATTCCATGATGCAAACTGGCAGCCATATTTTGGCGGTGACCGCTTTATGGAAGGTGGTTCACATGGATGTATCAATATGCCTCCGGATAAAGCGGCAGAACTTTATAATATCATTGATTATAATGTACCGATCGTATGTTTCTATTGATAATATTTTCGGGGCTGTTGTGAGAAGCAATAGTCCCGGATTTTTATAAAAAGAAAATGGTTCTCCAGATTAGAGTATGTTTGAAAAAACAGTCATTTCAGCAATTAACATGTTCTTGGGCTGGAGACGGAAGGGAGATTATTTATGGGTAATATGGATTCTTTGGATCTGATATTGACAGTAGCTGCTTTTATAGTTGGCATAATGCTTCTGACAGGACATGGAGACATTTTTATGAAAGGTGGAAATGCAGATGTCCGTAAGAAACTATATGATGAGAAAAAGATGGCAAAGGGATGTGGAATAGCACTTATTCTGATTGGCGTTATTTCAGCGGTAGATATGTTTACTACAGGACTGGTCTTTAAAATTGCATACATAGTGGTATTATTAATCATTATTATCGGCCTTTTGTATTTCTTAAGAGTAAAATGTAAGAAATAAACGAAGTTATGAACATATAACTTTTGGCAGAAGAGCGAATAATTCAGTGGTTGTACATATTTAACAAATATAAAAGGAATCGCTTTATAACCGGTTTGCATCGTGCCGGCTCAAATGCGGTTCTTTTTATGTATTAGCGTTCTGGAGAATTTTATGATAAGATAAGAGAAATGAGATAATGAAAGGTGAAACTTATTAAATTATGCTTGAAGAAATTGTATCTCCTCTGGTAGAATGGTACAGAGAAAATAAAAGAATTCTGCCATGGAGAGATAAGAATAATGCTTATTATACGTGGGTATCAGAAATTATGCTTCAACAAACCCGGGTGGAAGCAGTAAAGCCATACTTCCAGAGATTTATCACAGAACTTCCGGATATAGAAGCTCTGGCAGAGTGTCCGGAGGAGAAGCTTCTGAAGTTATGGGAAGGATTGGGATATTACAATCGCGTCCGAAATATGCAGGAGGCAGCTCGTACTGTAAAAAATGAATATAATGGCAGATTGCCTGAAGACTATCAGGCGCTTTTGTCGTTAAAGGGAATAGGAAGTTATACAGCCGGTGCTATCGCTTCTATTGCATATGGGATTGCAGTTCCGGCAGTAGACGGAAATGTACTTCGTGTAATTTCCAGAATTACAGAGAGTACGGAAGATATCAGCAAACAATCTGTCCGTAAGAAAATAGAGCAGCAGTTACAGCAGATCATGCCGTCAGAATGCCCGGGAGATTTTAATCAGGCATTGATGGAACTTGGTGCGATAGTATGTGTCCCGAATGGTCAGGCAAAGTGTGAAGAATGTCCTGTTGCCTCTGCCTGTCTGGCATGTAGACATGACAAGGTAGAGGGCATTCCTGTAAAAGCCCCTAAGAAAGCCAGAACTCTGGAAGATAAAACAGTATTTATCATTCAGGATGGAGAATATACAGCTATCAGAAAAAGACCGGAAAAAGGACTTTTGGCAGGCTTATATGAATTGCCAAATGTTATGGGATATCTGGAAAGGAAAGAAGCTCTTTCCTATGTAGAGAGTCTTGGACTTGATCCTTTATATATAGAGAAACTTCCGCCTGCGAAACATATTTTTTCCCACATTGAGTGGAGAATGCAGGCATACAGGATAAAGGTGTCATCTCTGAAAAAAACACAGGACAAAGAGATTATTTTTGCAAATAAGAAACAGTCAAGTAAACAATACGCAATTCCATCTGCTTTCGGAGCGTATGCAAAATATATCAAGGAGGATACAACAAGATGAAACTGTTAAGTATTGCGATTCCATGCTATAATTCTCAGGATTATATGGAAAAATGTATAGAGTCATTATTAGTAGGCGGAGAGGAAGTAGAGATTCTGGTAGTAGATGACGGATCTTCGGACAAAACTGCAGAGATTGCAGATGCCTATGCAGCGAAATATCCTACGATCATAAAGGCTATCCATCAGGAGAATGGTGGACATGGAGAAGCTGTCAATGCAGGAATCAGAAATGCGACAGGTTTATATTTTAAAGTAGTAGACAGTGATGACTGGGTAAATAAAGAAGCGTATATTAAGATTCTGGAAACTTTATACGAGTTACTCAGAGGACCGCAGACAGTCGATCTTCTGATCAGCAATTTCGTATATGAGAAACAGGGAGCAACACATAAAAAAGTAATGCAGTACCGCAGATGTCTTCCTCAGGACAGAGTATTCGGATGGGAAGAAGTAAAACATATGCCGAAGGGAAAATATCTCCTGATGCATTCCATGATCTACCGTACCAAATTGCTTCAGGAGTGTGGACTGGAATTACCGAAGCATACATTCTATGTAGATAATCTGTTTGCATTTGAGCCGCTTCCATATGTTAAGAATCTGTATTATCTGGACGTTAATTTCTACCGCTACTTTATCGGCAGAGATGACCAATCCGTAAACGAGAAAGTAATGATCAAACGAATTGACCAGCAGATTCGTGTAAATAAGCTGATGGTAGACGCATATATTAATTGCGGAAATACCAATAAACGCCTGAAAGAGTATATGTTCAGTTATCTGGATATCATAACAACGATTTCTTCTATCATGCTGATACGTGCTAATACAGAGGAATCTCTGCAGAAGAAGAAAGAACTTCTGGAATATATTAAAACGCAGAACAAACTGGTATACAGAAAATTACGCCACAGTCTTTTTGGAAGAGTAATGAACCTGCCAGGAAAGGGTGGAAGAAAGATGTCAGTGGCAGCCTATAAGATCAGCCAGAAATTCTATGGATTTAATTAATTGAAATTGGGTTAAAAATAGACAGAAAACATCTGATATTTTGATTGTACAGAGTTTTTACATGTAAAGGAATGGATGAAAGATGATAAAAAAGAACTTATGTTAGGAAACATCTTATGTTTTCTACAAAAGTTCTTTTTGTTTTATCAAAAGCTATTTCAAGAAGGTAATTTTAATTTTCACTTTTTTTTCGTCTGGCCTCTCCAAAGTAAGATGCTCTGGAAGAAACGACGGCTTTTCTCGGATAAAAAAACAAAAATCCAAATAAAGCAAGAGTCGCACCCATACATACATCAATCACTGAATGCTGTTTCAGGAACATGGTTGACATGATGATCAATGCGGTAAGGGTAAAGGAAGCAGCCTTTACTATTTTCTTATCACGAAGTGCCTCACAGTTTGTGAGAGACATATGTATCGCAAGAGAGTTAAAAACATGAATACTTGGAAGAATATTTGTAGGAGTGTCTGTGCTGTACAGCCATTTCACCATATCTGTAAAAATATTATCCCTTGGGAACTCTGTTGGACGTAAATGCTGTGCATTTGGATAAACGTAAGAAACGATCAGAAAAACAGTCATTCCCATCATAAGGTTAAATGCCAGCTGGTAGTATTCATGTTTGTTCTTATTAAAAAATATAAAATAGATTACAGCCAGGAACATGTACGGAAACCATAACAGATAAGGTATGATAAAAACCTCACAAAATGGTATCCAGTCATCGAAAACCGTATGTACGATATGATAGCTGTGAACTGGACGATGTTCCAGATAATTGAACATCAAAATATAAATAATACTGTAAATACCGATCACAAAGCCATGTCGGTATTTTTCAATAAGACGTTTCACAATGTCACCTTCTTTATATAATCTGTTTAATACTGTATTACTGTTCATTTCGTTTGCAGTAACATTCTATATTCTTTCTTTCATTATCATAACATCTTCATACTTCTTTTACAAATAAATTTTCTCATAAAGTATATAAAAATTTTATTAAAAAATGCAGGATGAAAAGCAATATATTTTAAGTACTGTTCACTGGTAATATCCCGCGAGGTGTTTTTGGTGAGCGAAGGTCACCTACAGAACCTGCCACTGGCAGCTTCTTACGGATGCTTGGCAACAGAAAACCCGAGACATACCGCGCGAATTTATACGATTAGTATAAATTCTGTGCATCGCGAAGCGTGTTGCCGGGCACGTAGTGAACGGTAACATATTTTACAAAGTTTTAACATAAAGCAGGACAAAGATTTTACGGCATACGATTATACTGAGATTAATCAAATCAGAAATTTACCTGATTCAGAAAAATAATAGTAAATGGAGAACAAAAAATGATATATTTGGTGGAAGATGACGAGAGTATTCGTGAACTGGTGATTTATACATTAAAAAGTCAGGGCTTTGAGGCAAAAGGTTTTGAGAGACCTTCCCTTTTCTGGAGAGCACTGGAAAAAGAACAGCCTGCATTGTTGCTTTTGGATGTAATGCTCCCGGAGGAAGACGGTATTTCCATATTAAAGAAATTGCGTGTACGTCCGGATACACGTAAACTTCCGATTATTATGCTGACTGCAAAAAGCAGTGAATATGACACAGTAGTAGGTCTGGACAGCGGCGCCGATGATTATATCCCGAAACCATTTCGAATGATGGAACTGATCTCAAGGATTCGTGCCTTACTTAGAAGAACAGAAGATGACGGTGCAGAAGAATATCAGATTGGAAATCTCTATGTCTGCCCTGCCAGACATATTGCAACGGTAGATAAACAGAATGTGAATCTGACATTGAAAGAATACGAAGTATTATGCCTGCTCCTGAAAAACAGCGGAACTGTTCTTTCCAGAACACAGCTCTTAAATCAGGTATGGGGATATGAATTTGACGGAGAAAGCAGAACCGTTGATGTACATATCAGAACACTGAGACAGAAACTGGGAACTGCAGGAGAACTGGTGGAAACAGTGCGTGGAGTAGGATACAAAATTGATATGAAATAAGATTAGAAATTGCTTCGTATTTTTTATGGTGAGATATGATAAATATATAGAAAAAGGGAAGCGTTCTATAGATTTACCAAATTTAGATAAGAAGAACTGGAATCACATATTTATCTATGCTATACTTTATATAAAAGAAAAATCAGCGGTCAGGGATATTAAAAACCCTGACTGTAGATTTTTATAAGGAGAATAAAAATTATTTTATGAAATCATTAGTAATAGCAGAGAAACCTTCCGTAGCCAGAGACATTGCCAGGGTACTTCACTGCAGCCAGAAAGGCAATGGAACGCTGGAAGGAAAAGAATATGTGGTTACCTGGGCACTGGGACATCTGGTTACCCTTGCTGATCCGGAAGAATACGACAAAAAGTATACAAAATGGGAGATGTCCACACTTCCCATGATGCCGGATCGAATGAAACTGGTTGTGATCCGACAGACCGGTAAACAGTACAATGCAGTGAAAACACAGCTTTACAGGAAAGATATCAAAGATATTATCATAGCCACAGATGCAGGAAGAGAAGGAGAACTGGTAGCAAGATGGATTCTTGATAAATCAGACTGCCACAAACCAATCCGCAGACTGTGGATTTCTTCAGTTACAGATAAAGCTATCAAAGAAGGCTTTACAAATCTGAAAAACGGACATGAGTACGATAATCTGTACAGAGCGGCAGTAGCGAGGGCAGAAGCAGACTGGCTTGTGGGAATGAATGGAACCAGGGCACTGACATGTAAGTATAATGCCCAGCTATCCTGTGGACGTGTGCAGACTCCTACACTTGCCATGATTGCAAAAAGGGAGGAAGAGATCCGTTCATTCAGACCAAAAGAATATTATGGCCTTTCTGTAAAAGCAGGAGATGTTACCTGGACGTGGAAAGAACCGAAGAGTAAAAGTTTCAGAACTTTTAATAAAGAGAGAGTGGAAGAAATTTCCGCTGCAGTCCGTAATCATACACTGGAAATCTCTTCTGTGACCAGCAAAGAGAAGAAAACATATGCTCCGGGCTTATATGACCTGACTACGTTACAGAGGGAAGCAAATCAGAGATATGGGTATTCAGCAAAACAGACCTTAAACATCATGCAGCGTCTGTATGAGAATCATAAAGTTCTTACTTACCCAAGAACAGATTCCAGATATATTGGGAAAGACATTGTGCCTACGATCAAAGAAAGACTGAAGGCATGTGCAGTCGGTCCATACAGAAAGCTGGCAGGTCTATTGCTGAATCAGCCTATTCGTGCCAATGGAAATTTTGTGGACGATAAAAAGGTTAGTGATCATCATGCAATTATCCCTACGGAGCAGTTTGTGCAGCTTGACCATATGACAAATGAAGAACGTAAGATTTATGATATGGTTGTCCGCAGATTCTTAAGTGTACTTTATCCGCCATTTATTTATGAACAGGTAAGTATGGAAGGATTGGCAGCAGGAGAACTCTTTGCCGCCAGTGGTAAAGTTGTAAAAAGTGCAGGATGGAAAGAAGTGTACGAAAATACGGATGCAGATACAGATGAGGAAGACGCAGATATATCGGACAACTCTCAGAAGCTGAAAGATCAGAAACTTCCGCAGATGAAAAAGGGCGAGAAACTGCGTATAGAAAATGTGTCTGTAAATACAGGAAAAACAAAACCACCTGCAAGATTTACAGAAGCAACCCTGCTTGCGGCTATGGAGAACCCGGTACGCTTTATGGAAAGCCATGATGCGAAAGCGGTAAAGACTCTCGGTGAGACCGGTGGCCTTGGAACTGTTGCAACGAGAGCTGATATCATTGAGAAGCTGTTTAACAGTTTCATGATGGAGAAAAAAGGAAAAGAAATATATCTGACTTCTAAAGCAAAACAGCTTCTGGAATTGGTACCTGAGGAACTTCGCAAACCAGAACTGACAGCAGACTGGGAGATGAAACTTGGAAATATTGCCAAAGGTAAAATGAAACAGGAGACATTCCTGAAAGAAATCAGAAACTATACCTGCGATATCGTGGATGAGATTAAAACCGGACAGGGAACGTTCCACCATGATAATCTCACAAATAAAATCTGTCCGAACTGCGGTAAGAAACTTCTCGCAGTGAATGGAAAGAATGCAAAGATGCTGGTATGCCAGGACAGAGAATGTGGATACAAAGAAACAGTTTCCAGAACGACCAATGCCCGCTGTCCAAAATGTCATAAACGTATGGAAATGTACGTAAAGGGCAAAGAAGAGACATTTATCTGTGCTTGCGGATATAAAGAAAAACTCTCCGCTTTTCAGGCAAGACGGGAAAAGGAAGGTGCAGGAGTTAATAAGCGCGATGTCCGGAAATATATGAGACAACAGCAAAAAGAAGCAAAAGAACCAGTAAATAACGCATTTGCGCAGGCACTTGCAGGATTGAAATTAGACTGATGATATCATACAGGATATAGATACTAAACAGAGTGTAATTTCGTGTCTAAAAGATATGAAAATATATAAATCAAAAAAGTGAAAGGATGGAATAGACATGGCAGTACAGGATGACCACATGATAAGAAATATTCAGGATGTAGGAAGATTAATTGCGAAGCTTCTGCTTCATGAACAGCAGCCAAATTATACATTACCTGAAAATGAAGCAGATTATACGGATGCAGATAAGCTTTTTGCATCTGTAATGAAACTTGCAGAAGAAGGCAAAATTAATGAGGCGGAAAATGAATTGTATGAGGGTATGGTAGAGGATGATGTAGATTATCTGGAATTAGCATTGACCTTTTATCTGTATCTGAATGATATGGATGGAGATTTCCTGGATGACAACGGATATTCCAGAGAGGAAGTACTGGAGGGAATGAAAGACCTTGCCTCTGACTGGGGTGTCAGTGGTCTGGAAGCCTTTTAACTGAATTAGATTTGCTGTTTTCCTTATAAAATAATAAACAATAGAGTATGAATTTTCGCTTTATTGGTTATAGAAGGAAAAGAAATAAAATAGCTATTTGCGTGAAAGGAAAAAACATAAATTATGCGCAGAGAACAGACACTGGAAGAAATTTCAGATGGAAAATTATATGATTCCAATGATATGGTAAAAGCAGACTGCCATGATTGTGAAGGATGCTGTGACTGTTGCCAGGGAATGGGTGATTCAGTGATTTTAGACCCATTTGATGTACACAGATTGTCAATCGGGTTAAAGAAACCAGTCGGGCAACTTTTACAGGAATGTCTGGAGCTGGGAGTGACAGATGGCAATATTCTTCCGCATCTTCGGATGACAGGAGAGAAAGAACAGTGTGTATTTCTTAACAGTCAGGGCCGTTGCAGTATCCACGCCATAAGACCGGGATTCTGTAGATTATTTCCATTGGGAAGATTTTACGAAGATGGTGGATTTAAATATATATTACAGATTCATGAATGTCCAAAAACAAACCGAAGCAAGATAAAAGTAAAGAAATGGATTGATACTCCGGACCTGAAAAATTATGAGAAATTTGTCAATGACTGGCATTATTTCTTATTGGACGTGCAGGAGGTAATATATAACTCCGAAGATTCAGATCTGATCAAAAATCTGAATCTCTTTGTGGTAAACAGATTTTATATAAAACCTTATAAGCAGAATCAGGATTTCTATATTCAGTTTTATGAGAGACTAAAAGAAGGGAAAGATTTACTGGCATTGGCATAGAAAAGAGAATAAATTATCAGAAACGTTAAAGGAATCAACCTGGAAGAACATTAAAGATCTTCCAGGTTGATTCCTTTTGGGCGCTCCATATGTTGAATCGTGATATCATAAATATGTTCTACATCTCCTGATTTCATAGCATTGAGGATATCCATATGCTCCTTATAAGTATTTTCCATTCTTCCACTATGTGACAGAGATAATTTCGCGAGACGCTTCATTCGATACATAAATGTAGCAAAAATAGAAGAAAACTGTTCATTCTCCAGATAGTTAATAATCTGGGTATGAAACTGAAAATCGAATTCACAAAACTCATCGATTGAATGGGAAGAGGTCATGACTTTTTCCATTTTCTCCATAATCTTAGTCAATTCTTTAAATAATCTACCGGCTTTGCGACTGCCGGATTCTTTGCAGATCTGCATAGTACAGTAGCTTTCCAGAGCAGAACGAATCTGAAAAGTTTCGTTTACATCTTCTTTGGTAAGCTGATGCAGCATAAATCCCTTATTTGGAATAATATCAATATATCCCTCCTGTGCCAATCTGTGGATGGCATCTCGAAACGGAGTACGGGAAATACCAAGTTCTTTTGCCAGTTTTGTTTCAGAATAAATTTCGTGATAAGAAAACTGATTGTCCATGATCAGATTCTGAAGGTGCTGATAAGCCTGTTCATTTAATGGTGTCATAACAGTTGCCATAAAAATTTTCTATTCTCCTTAATAAAATTCGATAAATATTTTTTTAACAGAATATAGTCTTTTTTGTCCTTAAAAATGATAAAAATATCATACCGCAATCTGAAAAAACGGTCAATAGCAAAGAGAAAAAGAGTAGTGAAAAACTAGTCAAATAGTTAATAAAATAACGAGTATAAAAATAAAATCTGTATAAAAGTAACAAAAAACAGAAGCTATAAATGGACAAAAGAGAGAAAGAGAAATTGCCTCTTGACCGGTATACCGGTATGCAGTAATATAGAACCAGAAACAGGAAACAAAAATCACACAATAATAAAAATAAACAGAAAATCAAGTGGATATTTGTAAGGAAAGTAGAAGTTCATTTGATTCAGTTAAAAAGAAAAGTAAAATAAAAAAAGGAGAGAATCAACATGAAAGTAGGATTTATCGGACTGGGAATTATGGGAAGACCAATGGCAAAGAATTTATTAAAAGCAGGTGTAGAGCTGCTCGTGTCAGATTTGAACAAAGAAGCTGTAGCAGATGTAGTAGCAGCAGGTGCCACAGAAGGGACATATGCTCAGATCGGAGAAGCGTGTGAACGTATCATCATTATGGTACCAAGCGGAGCTATTTCAAAATCAATTCTGTTTGGAGAGAATGGTGTTGCATCTACAATTAAGGCAGGAACAGTTGTCTGCGATATGAGTTCCGTAACACCGGTAGAGTCCAAAGAATGTTATGAAGGACTGAAGGAGAAAGGCGTAGGATTTGTGGATGCACCTGTATCTGGCGGAGAACCGGGAGCTGTGAATGGAACACTTGCAATTATGGCAGGAGGTGACAAGAAGGATTTCGATGCAATGAAAGAATATTTTGATATTCTTGGTAATTCAGCATTATTAATCGGTGGAACAGGAAGTGGAAGCGTTACCAAGCTTGCCAATCAGATCATTGTAAATAACACAATCGCAGTTGTATCCGAAGCGTTTGTTCTGGCAACAAAAGCAGGTGCAGATCCGGAAAAAGTATATCAGGCAATTCGTGGCGGTCTGGCAGGTAGTGCTGTCCTTGATGCAAAAGTCCCTATGATTATTGAGCGTAATTTCAAACCAGGCGGACCGATCAGAATCAATCATAAAGATATTAAAAATGTAGTAAATACTGCTCATTCTATTGATGTGCCGATTCCATATACCGCACAATTATATGAAATCCTTCAGACATTAAAAATTCATGGACATATGGAAGAGGATCATGGCGGAATCGTACAGTATTTTGAAGAACTTGCAAATGTAGAGGTTAAGAAGGGAACATCTGAGAAATAAAGAAAGTGTAACTGTTCAGTGCGTTTACAGTTGCGAGATAAAATCTTTTGAAAATCGTCTTTTGCAATAGGATTTCAAGAATTACTATTATTAAAAATAGAAAGTGGGAAAATGATATGGCATTAAAAGCAGAGGTTCTAACATCTTATAAAAAAATTGATGAAGCATATATCGACACATTGCTGGAACAGGAAATTAAAAAGAATAATAAGAAAATCGTAGTTCTGGATGATGATCCTACAGGAGTGCAGACAGTCCATGATATTTCAGTGTACACAAACTGGGACAAAGAAACAATTCGTCAGGGATTTGAAGAAGAAAACAACCTGTTCTATATTCTGACTAACTCCAGAGGTTTTACTGCAGAACAAACTATCAAGGCACATAATGAAATTTCATCGGTGGTAGATGAAGTGGCAAAAGAAACTGGGCGTGAATATATTTTCATCAGCAGAAGTGATTCCACATTAAGAGGACACTATCCTCTGGAAATAGAAATTCTTAAAACAAATTACGAGAAGAATACTGGAAAAACTATCGACGGGGAAATTTTGTGCCCGTTTTTCAAAGAGGGCGGAAGATTTACGATTGATGATATCCATTATGTGAAATATGGAGAAGAACTGATTCCAGCAAATGAAACTGAATTTGCCAAGGATAAAACATTTGGCTACACAGCAGCTACAATGCCGGAATATATTGAAGAAAAAACGAAAGGTGCTTATAAGGCGGAAAACGTTACCTGCATTTCACTGGAAGATATCCACAATATGGATATAGATAAAATTGAAAATCTGATACTGAATGTTCATGATTTTAATAAAATTATTGTAAATGCTGTAGATTATGCAGATGTAAAGGTATTTTGTGTAGCTCTATATCGGGCAATGGCAAAAGGAAAAGTATTCATGTTCCGTACAGCGGCTGCTATCGTGAAAGTCATGGGTGGCGTATCTAATCAGCCACTTCTTACAAGAAAGCAGATGGTGACAAAGGAAACAGAAAATGGTGGAATTATTGTAGTTGGATCACATACAGATAAAACCACCCGTCAGGTAGAAGAACTGAAAAAATTAGCAGATATCGAATTTATTGAACTTGATGCGACTCTGGTAAAAGATGAACAGGCATTTGAAGCGGAAGTAAACAAATGCCTGGAAAAAGAAGAGGAATGCATTAAAGCTGGAAAGACGGTTTGCTGCTATACAACAAGAGCACTGATTACAGCCGATACCGGGGATAAAGAGGATGAACTGAGATTATCTGTCAAAATTTCAGATGCAGTGCAGTCACTCGTAGGAAGACTGAAAGTAACTCCGGCGTTTGTAATTGCGAAAGGTGGAATCACATCCAGTGATGTAGGAACGAAGGCACTGGCAGTAAAAAAAGCAAATGTTCTGGGCCAGATCAGGCCAGGAATACCGGTATGGCAGACAGGTGAGGAAAGCAGATTTCCAATGACCCCATATGTAATTTTCCCGGGAAATGTAGGAGAAATTACAACTCTTAGAGAATCAGTGGAAGTACTTTTGGATAAGTAATTAAGATCGTTGCTGATATATCTATTGAACAATTTGATAAAAAAGAAGAGGTGAAGTATGGATATTACGATTACAACTCTGGGAGCATTGATCGGACTGGCTGTGGCAATCTTTCTGATCGTAAAGAAGGTAGAGCCTGCATACAGCATGATAGCAGGAGCTTTTGTAGGCGGTGTGATTGGCGGTGCAGGAATAGAAGGAACTGTAACATGTATGGTAACAGGGGCACAGGGAATCATGCCGGCAATCCTCAGAATTGTGACATCTGGAGTTCTGGCAGGAATTCTGATTCAGTCAGGTGCAGCAGTAAAAATTGCGGATCAGATTATTCGGATATTTGGAGAAAAAAGAGCGTTGTTTTCCCTTGCACTTGCAACTATGATTCTGACAGCAGTTGGGGTATTCGGAGATGTTGCAGTAATTACGGTGGCACCGATTGCTATGGTTATCGGACAGAGAATAGGATGTAATAATTTCATTCTTCTGGCTGCTTTGATGGGTGGAGAGAAAGCTGGAATGGTAATTTCTCCAAATCCAAATACGATCGCGGCAGCTGAGACTTTCGGTGTAGATCTCTCTGCTTTGATGGCAGCTAATGTTATTCCTGCGATTGTGGGACTTGCAGGAACCGTTATTATCTGTAAGATTCTCGCAGGAAAAAATAAGTCCACAAATGACAAAAAAGAGCCACAATCAGTAATGGTAAATACACAGCCTATGGGATTACCATCCATCTGGGCATCCATAGCAGGACCATTGGTAGCGGTAGTTTTACTGATGCTTCGCCCGATTTGCGGAATTACGATTGATCCATTAGTGGCACTTCCGGCAGGGGCAATTATTGGTTTAATATGTATGAAAAAAACAAAACATCTGGGAGAATATATTTCTTATGGTCTTGGAAAAATGATGCCGGTAGCAATTTTACTGATTGGAACAGGTACGATTTCAGGAATTATAAAAACTTCTCAATTTCAGACAGATATGACTATTGTTCTGAATGCAATGAATTTGCCGGCATTTCTTCTGGCGCCAATCTCCGGTATTGTGATGGCAGGAGCAACTGCATCTTCTTCAGCAGGAGCAACGATTGCATCAGCTACTTTTTCGGGTACAATTACACAGATTATGCCAGCTTTGTACGGAGCAGCAATGCTTCATGCAGGTACAATTGTATTGGATTCTCTGCCGCATGGCTCCATTTTCCATGCATCAGCCGGGGCAATGGGAATGCCAATCAATGAGAGAATTAAATTGTTACCGATAGATATTTTGGAAGGTTTTATCATTGTGTTGGCATCGACAATCATATATGGAATTATTTTATAGCATTTGTAAATCTGGAGGACTGTGAAAAGTTCTCCGGATTTATTTTTGTAATAGCCTGAAAACAGAATCTATGGTATGATAAAACCAGAAAAAAGATAAGAAAGGATATGGTGAAATGGAGAAATATAAGAGAATATTCGTGATCGTTCTGGATTCACTGGGAATTGGGGCGATGCCTGATTCAGAGAAATTTGGAGATAAGGGTGTAGATACTTTCGGACATATTCTGGAACGTATGGGAACTCTGGATATTCCGAATTTGCAGAAACTGGGAATGGTAAATCTTCATCAGGCAGGTAAAATGGAGAAAGTAGAGAACCCGATGGGACGTTTTATGCGTGTCAGTGAGGCCAGCAATGGGAAAGATACTATGACAGGCCATTGGGAGATGATGGGAATCAAGACAGAGAAACCGTTTAAGACTTTTACAGATACAGGATTCCCGCCTGAATTAATTGCAGAACTTGAGAAACGCTGTGGCAAACGTGTAATCGGAAATAAGAGCGCAAGCGGTACAGAAATCATTGAAGAACTTGGCGAAGAAGAAATCAATACAGGTGCAATGATCGTATACACTTCTGCTGATTCAGTTCTGCAGATCTGCGGAAATGAGGAGACATTCGACCTTCAGAACCTCTATCGTTGCTGTGAAATCGCACGTGAAATTACAATGAAAGATGAATGGCGTGTGGGACGTGTAATCGCAAGACCATATGTTGGAAAGAAGAAAGGTGAGTTTAAACGTACAAGTAACCGTCATGATTATGCACTTAAACCAACCGGATTAACAGCTATGAATGCATTAAAAGATGCAGGATACGATGTGATCAGTGTAGGAAAAATTAATGATATTTTCTGTGGAGAGGGTGTGACAGAAGCACTGCATTCTAACAGCTCTGTGCATGGAATGGAACAGACGATTGAAATCAGCAAGAAAGATTTCCATGGACTTTGCTTTACCAATCTGGTAGATTTTGATGCACTCTGGGGACACCGCAGAAATCCTGAAGGATACGGACAGGAAATCGAGAAATTTGATAAGAATCTGGGAGTTCTGATGGATGAGATGACATCTGATGATCTTATGATTATTACTGCAGATCATGGAAATGATCCGACATACACAGGAACAGATCATACCAGAGAATATGTACCATTCATTTCCTGGTCACCGAAGATGGAACAGGGTGGTCAGTTAGAGGAAGAGGATACATTTGCAATTATCGGGGCAACTATTGCAGATAATTTTCAGGTAAAAATGCCAGAGGGAACAATCGGACATTCTATTCTTGATAAGTTAGTATAATCAGGGGAAAACATATGGATAGCAGAGCATTTCTGGATTTTTTGAAGATAGCGGAAAGATTAAAATGTAATACCAGACATTCTTATACATCTTCAGGGCGGCATGAGAGTGTGGCAGAACATAGTTGGCGGCTTACTATGATGGCATATTTTATGCAGGATGAATTTCCTGAGGCAGATATTGATAAGGTAATCAAGATGTGTATCTTTCATGACATGGGAGAAGCCATTACAGGAGATATTCCTGCGTTTGAGAAAACTACTGCTGATTCAGAGCATGAAAATTCTGTAATGGATGAACTGCTGGACACTTTGCCAGAGCCGTACAAAACAGATTTGAAAGAACTGTTTGCTGAGATGGAGGCATTGGAAACTTTAGAAGCAAAAATATATAAGGCTCTGGACAAATTAGAAGCATTGATTCAGCATAATGAGGCTGATCTTTCTACCTGGATTCCGCTGGAATATGATCTACAGATGACCTACGGAACTAAAGAGTGCAGTTTCAGTGAATACATGAAGAGTCTGCGGGATATGGTCAGAGAGGACTCCAGAAAGAAAGCTGGTATGGACGAATAATAAAAACTTGCTGCACAGAGGGAAAACACCAATGTACAGCAAGTTTTTTTAGCAAATTTTTAACAGATTTTCAAATGAAAAAATCTTATTCTCTGACATTAATTCTTCAAATTTGTTCAGATTAAGATCCGAATGCTCCAGTTCTCTGGAGAACTGGTAGCAAATCTGAATCTGCTCCTCCAGACTAAATTGACGGTTGTTTTTCAGGTATATTCCAACAGATAATTCGTGGATAAATAATGTACAGACAACAGCCATTTTTACCTTTGCGAAAATCTCATCGTCATAAACAGCACCACAAAAATAAGTGTAGATCCAATAAACCAGAAGCTGCTCCTCCTGAATTTGCCAGTCCGGGTAGTAATAATCGAATTCACTTTTCTGATATGGATAAAGACTTACTTTTGCGGACGGATCATCTGAAATTTCTGTATATAAAGGAGTCAGAGATTCATTCAGAAAGTCTCTCCACCCAGGACGAAGGACTTCCATGGCAGGAACTATCGTCTGCCACATTTGCTGGAATAATTCTTTCATTTTACAGGAATAATCTGGACAGCCGGAAATATCGGCTACATCTGAGGCATTAGTTATATTTGTTTTCTCTGAAGGATTTGCGGTATTTTCTTTTTTATATTGATTCATTTTAAAATGAATTTTATTGCAAAATTCTTCTCCGTATCCGGAATCTTTATGGCGTTTCCTCATATCTTCCCATTTAAAAAGCTCATTTTTATCTATGCACAGCTGAAAATCATGTGCGATCGCAAGTATTTTCCACAGACGTTTCTGCATAGGAATTGTCCTGTCCTGAATGATAGCTATCAGCATATCCCTCGTATCCATCAATGCAGTAAACAGGAGATAATCAAAATCATCATAGACTTCTTCACGAGTTTCTTTTTCCCTGGTTATAAAATTTACTTTATCTTTCTGAGACAGAAGGATCCTTGCGGCTTCCGGGCAGGAAAGTGACAGGGAAATCTCGCGTAACCCCTCAAATTCTTCAATATGTCTGGGATAATTTCTGCATGTTTTGCAGAACATTTTCGGCCCTGCTTCTGTATAAATATCACACAGATTATCTTCATTCAGAAATGCACAGCGACGATCATACTGTCGGAAAACATGTTCTTTCCAGTCGATATCGTTATGTAAGCGGTTACGGAACGGACCTTTAAAGTGCTGATATTTTTTCAAAGTTTTATCATCAATAACGATTTGCCACCCTGCACAGCAGGTGTCCGGACAGGCACCGGCAATGCAGGAGAATTCTTTATAATAATTTGGAAATGTAAATTGCATAACGCTAAATAACTCCTTTCTGACAGATAAGAAAAGTGTTGTATTACTGAGAATGATGTGAACAGCAACAACATTTCTTATCTTATGATATAAAAATATTGTATAGGAAACGAATAGAAAATACAATGCATTTATTTTTGACAGAAATAGCTGAAATATATTGAATGGGAACCAAAAATATTATAAAATAATATACAAATCAAAGCTTTTTGAAAGGAAGCCAAAAGTTGTGAAGAAGAGATATACAATTGGTGTGATGATAGGAAATGCAAATTCACCGCATACGATGGATCTAATGCAGGGGATTTTTCATGCAGCACAGTCGATGGATGTCAATGTTATATTATTCCTTGGAATTCACAGCAGCTATTATTATAAATCATATTTTGGAGAAGATGTGGAGGATGATTATGACTACCAGTTTAATGCCGCATATGATTATCAAGCATTTGCGGACCTGGATGTGCTGGTAATCGCATATGGATCATTATGTATTTTTCTGGATGAAAAAGAGAGTGCAACTTTTCTGGAGAAATATAGAGATAAGCCACGTGTTCTTCTCGAAGAAAGGGACAAAACAGGAACATCTACATCCATTATTACGGACAATTATAATGGAATGTATGCCATAGCAGAACATCTGGTAAAGGACCATGGGTATAGAAATTTTACCTATCTTGCGGGACCTCATGGAAATACAGACGCCAGGGAACGCAGGCAGGCGGTATATGATGTGATGGAGAAATATGAAATCCCGTTTGGACCGGAGCGGATTGCTTATGGAGATTATTCATCATGTGTGCAGAAACAGGTAAATCATTTATTGGATGCATATCCTGACATGGAAGCAATGATCTGTGCAAATGATGTTATGGCAGAGACTGCATATAGAGAATGTAATAAAAGAGGATTGATTGTCGGAAAGGACATTGCGATTACTGGTTTTGATGACTGGGAACTTGCCGAGACAATGAATCCGCCATTGACAACTGTATTGCAGAATGCTTTTGATATGGGGTATATGGCAATAATCGGCGCGGTAGAATTGTGCAAGGGAAAGAAATGCCACTCTGTGGTAGTTTCGGCGAGTGTAAGAATTCGTGAGTCATGTGGATGTTCAGTAGACAGAAATTCTTATGAGGAAACTTCAATTCTTGGAAAAGAAACTCATTGGACAGCGATTGTGGAGAGTTATCTGGACAGTATGCTGAAGGAAGTTCTTCCGGCCAATTCAAATAAAGAATTGAAGGGCAGAATACGGGATTATCTGAGTTTGCTTTTAAGTGTGGATTTCAGAACTTCGGATAGTGAAGAGAATATAAAGAGAGGTCTGCAGAAATTGTTTGACAGTGAACTCGGCGGACTGCTCAATGGACATTCTTTTATGAAAGTGCTGGATCAATTTGTTGATGAATGTATTCAGGTAGAATTGCGAAAAGATAAGCCAGACAGAACGATCATTCAGAATTTACTTCTGAGAAAGAGACTCTTAAATGATAAGATCGTGGCATACAGTATTAAAAGTGAAAAAGAGCATTTCAGTACTTTTCAACAGGAAAGCTGGTTTGTTCCACTGATTTCCAAAGATATGATATGTCATATGAATGATGAGCAGGAGATGTATAGACGTGCACTTGTGAAGCTAAATGCGTTGAGCGCAAAAGCATCGTATCTTTATATTTTTAAAGAACCGGTAGCTCATTACAGAGATGAGGAATGGAAATGCCCAGATAAGATGTATCTGGCTGCATATCAGATAGGACAGCAGATTATTTCATATAAAGAGAATGAACGTCCGGAAGTGTCTACGGATTATTCAAGGGACGGAAGAGTTATATGCAGAAAGAAAGACAACGAAAATTATGTAGCGACGATTCTTTGTCTCTTTTCCGGAGAAATGCAATATGGTGTTCTGGCAGCGGAAATTAATCCTGCCAATCTGGCTTTATTTTATCTTATCAGCAGGCAGATTGGAAATATGCTGCGTATGTATCAGATGTCGAAAGAGCAAAAAAGGATGCAGCAGAAACTCGAAGCTCTGGTCAGAGAAGTCAGGGAAAAGAATGAAGTCCTTAACTTTCTGTCGGAATCTGATGCATTAACAGGCTGTATGAACCGCCGGGGACTTATGGAAAAGGCAGTTCAGATGAATAGAAAAAATGATGGAAAAGAGATGCTGATTCTGTTTGCAGATCTGGACCACCTGAAGGAAATCAATGATTCTTTTGGACATATAGAAGGCGATTTTGCCATCAAAAAATGTGCTGAGACCTTAAAATCTGTGGCGGGAGAAAATGGTATCATAGGAAGAATCGGCGGAGATGAATTCTGCGCAATGCTTCCCGGAAATGCTGAGGATGGACAGAGGATTCGTAGACTGATCCAGAAGAAAAGTGCAGCATTTAATGAGAATTCCGATAAAGCGTATTATGTGGAATTATCAGTGGGATACACGATAGTTACATGCAGTAGCGGACTGACAATCTCAGATGAACTGAAAGATGCCGATAAAGCTCTCTATGAGGAAAAAAAGAAACGGAGAAAATCTGTAAAGAAACAACTGGATTTAGAAAAATAGTAATAAAATAATGCTAAGCAAAGAACAGGTTCAGACACGAATAATATATTTCGTATCGGAACCTGTTTTATATCCTGGGAAATTATTTAATCAGGCTATTATCGTCAAAGTAGTTGATCTGCATAGCAGAACGTACATCATGAAGTGTCTGAGCAGCTTTTGCCTCAGCAACTTTACTTCCTTCTTTGAGGATATCATATACATCATCGAGATGCTGTTCCCAATGTTTACGTCTTTCGCGGATTGGAGAAAGCTCTGCCTGAAGTACTTTGTTCAGGAATTTCTTAACTTTAACATCACCCAGACCGCCACGTGTATAGTGAGCTTTCAGTTCATCCAGGTTCTGATATTCTGGCAGGAATTCTGCGAAATATTCCGGTTTGCAGAAAGCATCCAGATAGATAAATACCGGGTTTCCTTCCACTCGGCCAGGATCTTCCACGCGAAGATGATTCGGATCAGTAAACATGGACATAACTTTCTTCTTGACATCTGCCTCTTCATCAGAAAGATAGATGCAGTTTCCGAGAGATTTGCTCATTTTTGCTTTGCCATCGATACCTGGCAGACGTAAGCAGGCTTTATTGGATGGAAGAATGATCTCTGGTTCTGTCAGAGTTTCGCCATAAACAGTATTGAACTTGTGTACGATTTCCTTACACTGTTCAAGCATCGGAAGCTGATCCTCTCCAACCGGAACAGTAGTAGCGCGGAATGCAGTGATATCTGCTGCCTGGCTGATCGGATAACAGAAAAATCCAACAGGAATGCTGGCTTCAAAATTACGCATCTGAATCTCAGATTTAACAGTTGGGTTACGCTGTACACGTGCTACAGTCACAAGATTCATATAGTAGAAAGTGAGTTCTGTAAGCTCTGGAACCATAGACTGGATAAAGATTGTGGATTTCTCAGGATCAATACCACATGCAAGGTAATCCAGTGCAACCTGAAGGATATTCTGGCGAACTTTCTCAGGGTGTTCTGCGTTATCTGTTAATGCCTGTGCATCAGCAATCATAATATAAATTTCATCATATAAGCCGGAGTTCTGTAAACGAACACGCTCGGATAATGAACCAACATAATGTCCAACATGAAGGCGGCCTGTTGGGCGGTCACCGGTTAAAATAATTTTGCTCATTTTGCTCTCCTAAAAGTAAATTCCGATTTTCCAGAGAATAATCTGGAAATTCTCAGTTATCCCTATTATAAAGCCTGCGGATGTTACCGTCAATGATTTTGGTGGAATAAATGAGGATATAATGTTACTGTGAACGGAGTGAACATTAACGATATAATTTCTTGAATAATTATGCAATAAATACATTTACAGAATTGATTAAAAGAAAAGATTCTGCTAGAATAATAAAGAGTTGTACATAAAAAATTACACACTGATTAAGGATAAAATAAAAGGAGTATTTGCCATGCCAGTATTTGATTTCAGCGGTGCTTCAGACAAGAAACCAGGTGTACAGTCTGAATGTACCTACACTACTTTCCAGTCTAATGAAAAGGAGACTTCCCCTGAGAAACCGATCATGATTCTGGATAACAGCAGCCGTCAGTGGAAACATCATTCATGCGGTATTTTTACTAATCCAATCAAACGTACATCCTTTGAATTTAAAGAGGATGACGGCGTTTTCAGTGCAGATATCATCAGTATTGATTCAAGATTTGTAAGTCTTCTGAAATGGCTTGGGGAGAATCATATCAATGTGCGCCTTTCAGGAGAGAATAAAGAGAATGGTTATGCAGTTTATAAGATTCGTGAAACTGCTTTTGGCGGCGGCACGAAACTTTCCGCAGAGGACGGATTTCTTCAGTTTATGATCGAGAGACTTCTTGCAAGCAGTGCACCTGCAGAGATTGTTGAGGATGAAGATGAGGAAGAAACAGGGGATGAGATGAAGCTGACAAGCATTCAGAGCATCACTGATTTTATGACCTGCGCAGGCAGAACCCTGCCGGACAATATCCGTCTCTGGGCGAGAAGAAATCTTGCAGTTGCCCGCTCTCATGAGGTATCTCCGGAAGAGAGACGCCACGCTCAGCGTGCACTGTCCATTATGATGAATATTCAGTGGAAGAATAACTACTTTGAAGCAATTGATCCGCAGGAAGCCCGCAGGATTCTTGATGAAGAACTCTACGGAATGGAATCTGTAAAACAGCGTATCATTGAGACGATTATTCAGATCAACCGTACCCATACACTTCCTGCATACGGACTTCTCCTTGTAGGCCCTGCAGGTACAGGTAAATCCCAGATTGCATACGCGGTTGCCCGTATCCTGAAACTGCCTTGGACAACTCTGGACATGAGTTCCATCAATGATCCGGAACAGCTTACAGGAAGTTCCAGAATCTATGCAAACGCAAAGCCTGGAATCATCATGGAAGCTTTCTCAGCAGCAGGAGAATCCAACCTTGTATTTATTATCAACGAGCTTGATAAAGCAGCGTCAGGTAAGGGCAACGGAAACCCTGCAGACGTACTTCTTACTCTGCTTGACAACCTTGGATTTACAGATAACTATATGGAATGTATGGTGCCCACAGTGGGCGTTTATCCTATTGCTACGGCAAACGATAAATCTCAGATCAGCGCACCTCTTATGTCCCGTTTTGCAGTGATCGATATCCCGGATTATACATCAGAAGAGAAGAAGATCATCTTCTCCAAATATGTTCTTCCGAAAGTTCTGAAACGCATGAGCCTCAAGGCAGAAGAATGCGTAGTAACAGAAGAGGGTCTGAATGCCATCGTTGAATTGCATAAAAATACAAGCGGTATTCGTGATCTGGAACAGGCGGCAGAGCATATCGCAGCCAATGCCCTGTACCAGATTGAAGTAGATCACCTGACAGGTGTGACATTTAATGCAGAGATGGTAAGAGGGTTACTTTCCTGAAAAAAATCTTGACAGAGATAAAAGTTGAGAGTATACTGTCAGACATAAGCAAGGTAAATCGTATAAATTGCTGATAAAAATAAAATAAGATCTTCAGGGCAGGGTGCAATTCCCTACCGGTGGTAAAGCCCACGAGCCATAAGGCATGATTCGGTGCGATTCCGAAGCCGACAGTACAGTCTGGATGAAAGAGGATAACAGTAGAGATACAGAAGAATTAACTGATCTGTGAAAGCGACTGCTCTGGAATAATAAATTTATTCCAGAGCTTTTTTAATATCATCAAAGCAGTTTTAATGATGAAGCAAAAAGTCAGATTCACACGAAGATAATTCAAACAGATATTAATTTACAGGCCCTGGATGTTGAAAGACACCGGGGCTTTTTTGGTATCATCAGTACCATCAGAAGAACAGGAGATGAGGGATTGAAAGATATAACGGATATGGAAAAAGACAGGCAATATATGAAAATGGCGTTAGAACTGGCACAAAAAGGAATGGGATTTACAGCACCTAACCCAATGGTAGGTGCCGTGATCGTCAAAAGCGGAAAAGTCATTGGCCAGGGATATCACAGAAAATACGGTGAACTTCATGCAGAAAGGGAAGCTCTGGCATCATGTACAGAACAGCCAGAAGGTGCCTCCATATATGTTACTCTGGAACCTTGCTGCCATTACGGGAAACAGCCTCCGTGTGTCAATGCAATCCTGGAATCGGGGATCAGACGTGTGATCATTGGTTCCTCGGACCCTAATCCCCTGGTTTCAGGAAAAGGAATCCGGATTCTGAAAGAGCATGGGATCGAAGTAACGGAAAACGTTTTAAAAGAAGAGTGCGATAAACTCAATGAAGCATTTTTCTATTACATACAGAATCAAAAACCATATGTAGTCATGAAATATGCGATGACCATGGATGGAAAAATTGCCACTTATACAGGCGCATCCAGATGGGTGACAGGCGAAGCTGCCAGAATGCATGTGCAGAAACAGAGATTGAAATATACAGGGATTATGGCTGGAGTGGGAACTGTGCTGGCAGATGATCCGATGCTTACATGCAGACTGGAAAACGGCAGAAATCCTGTGCGTATTATCTGTGACTCCCACTTGCGGACACCACTGAATTCCAGAATTGTGAAAACGGCATCAACAATTCCAACAATCTTTGCAACCAGCAGTAAAGACCAGCAGAAGATAAAGAATTATGAAGATATGGGATGTAAAGTTCTGGATGTCCCGGAAAAAAACGGACACATAGATTTAAACAGACTAATGGAACTTCTGGGAGCTGCAAAGATAGACAGTATCTTACTGGAAGGAGGAGGCACTTTAAACTGGTCAGCACTCGAAAGCGGTATTGTTCAGAAAGTCCAGACCTATATAGCACCCAAACTTTTTGGGGGAGAAAGTGCAAAGACACCGATAGAAGGAAAAGGATTTCCTGATCCTGCCAGCGCAATATTATTAAAAAACAGCGAAATAATCAGAATAGGAGATGATTTTCTTATAGAGAGTGAGGTGAAGAGTAATGTTCACGGGAATTGTTGAAGAACTGGGAACTGTGAAAAAAATAAAAAAAGGAGCAAATTCAGCAGTATTTACGATACGGGCAGAGAAAATTCTGGATGATCTGAAAACAGGGGACAGTGTAGCTGTAAATGGAATCTGCCTCACTGTAACTGCATGTCTGGAAGATGGTTTTACAGCAGATGTGATGCATGAGACATTGAATCGTTCTGCGCTGATTCAGCTTTCTTTGGGACAGCATGTAAATCTGGAAAGGGCAATGCCTGCAAATGGAAGATTTGGAGGACACATTGTTGTCGGGCATGTGGATGGAACAGGAAAAATCACGGAAATTCGCAGAGATGATAATGCTGTCTGGTACACCATTCAGGCTTCACCACAAATTATGAAATATATTGTGACAAAAGGTTCTGTAACAGTTGATGGAATCAGTCTTACAGTGGCAAAAGTCTCAGAAACAGACTTTTCCATTTCTGCAATTCCTCATACAGTAAAGATTACAGTCCTCGGAGAACGCAAAGAAGGAGATATCGTTAATCTTGAAACAGACATAATTGGAAAATACGTGGAAAAATTAATAACGCCTGTGAAAGAACAGCCGACAAAAAGTAATATTACACGGGATTTTCTGAATAAGTATGGCTTTTGACAGAATTAATCACAAAGCGTTTATTCGATTGATGCAGAACTGTACAGTGGATGTTTTATCTGCCTGACACGAACCAGATAAGCAGCCAATACGAATGATTTTGCCCTCTTAACAACAGAAAAATATATTGTATCAGAAAAATACATTGCATAAGGAGAGAAAAAATGAACGGATTTGATTCAGTAGAAGAAGCTCTGGAAGAACTTCGGAATGGAAAAATTATTCTGGTAACGGATGATCCGGACAGAGAGAATGAAGGAGACTTTATCTGTGCAGCAGAGTTTGCCACAACAGAAAATATTAACTTTATGGCAACTCACGGAAAAGGACTTATCTGTATGCCAATGTCTGAGGAATATGTAAGAAAACTGCAGTTCCCGCAGATGGTAGCAGAAAATTCAGATAATCACGAAACTGCTTTTACTGTTTCCGTAGACCATATCAGCACCACTACAGGAATCTCTGCGGCAGAACGTTCTGTTACTGCCATGAAATGTGTGGATGAGAATGCAAAACCCGAAGATTTCAGACGCCCCGGACATATGTTTCCACTTCTGGCGAAGAAGAACGGTGTTCTGGAAAGAAACGGACATACAGAGGCAACTGTAGACCTGTGCAGACTTGCAGGGTTAAAACAGTGCGGGCTGTGCTGTGAAATTATGAGAGAAGACGGCACTATGATGCGGACTTCTGAGTTACGGGAACTTGCCGGAAAGTGGAATCTTAAATTCATAACAATTAAAGATATTCAGAATTACCGTAAATGCCATGATATTCTGGTGGATCGCGTGACGACCACAAAAATGCCGACCAGATACGGAGAGTTTATGGCGTATGGATTTGTAAATCGCCTGAATGGGGAACATCATGTAGCACTGGTAAAAGGTGAAATCGGAGATGGAGAAAACGTCCTGTGCCGTGTGCATTCAGAGTGCCTGACAGGAGACGTTTTTGGATCACAGCGTTGTGACTGCGGACAGCAGTTTGCAGCGGCGATGGCCCAGATTGAGGAAGAAGGCAGAGGGATACTCCTTTATATGAGACAGGAAGGAAGAGGAATCGGACTGATCAATAAACTTCGTGCCTATGAACTTCAGGAACAGGGAATGGATACACTGGAAGCAAATCTGGCACTTGGATTTGCCGGAGACGAAAGAGAATACTACATTGGTGCGCAGATTCTGAGAAATCTTGGGGTAAAAGAGCTGCGGCTGCTGACAAATAACCCGGATAAAGTTTATCAGTTGGAAGAATTTGGCATCAGGATCAAACAGAGAGTTCCGATACAGATGAATGCCACAGCGTATGATCTGCGTTATCTTAAGACAAAACAATTACGAATGGGACATATTCTGAAGTATTAAATACAGCGGGGATTTTCATATATAACGATAACGTTCCCGAAAATAAAATTTACCGTATATAAAAACCTGTACAGGTTAAAAAATATAAATTTACAGATGAAAGGACCAGAAAAAATGAAAACATTAGAAGGAAAATTAGTATCAGATGGAATGAAAGTAGGAATTGTAGCAGCCCGCTTCAATGAATTTATAACTTCCAAGCTGGTAAGTGGTGCCATGGATGGGCTGACACGTCACAATGTAAAAGAAGAGGACATCCAGGTAGCGTGGGTACCAGGTGCTTTTGAAATCCCGCTGATCGCGTCTAAAATGGCAAAAAGTGGAAAGTATGATGCGGTTATCTGCGTAGGTGCTGTGATTCGTGGAAATACCAGTCATTATGATTATGTATGCAATGAGGTTTCCAAAGGGATTGCATCAGTATCACTGGAAACAGGAGTTCCGGTATTATTCGGAGTACTTACCACAGAAAACATCGAGCAGGCAATTGAACGCGCAGGTACAAAAGCAGGAAATAAAGGCTATGACTGTGCACTCAGTGCCATTGAAATGGTAAATCTGATCAAAGAATTTGAAGCTTAAATAGACAACAGATCAGACCCTGAAAGTGAAACCAGTTCACGAAAATCGAAAGGTAATGGTGCTTCCAGAAGGAGCATTTCATCTCTGAAAGGATGCTGAAAAGAAACTTTCCATGCATGAAGGGCTGCCCTGGAAAAGGAAGCACAGGAAGATATTTTATCGTCTGAATGATAAAGAGTATCTCCAAGCAAAGGATGTCCTGTGGATGCCATATGGACACGGATCTGGTGGGTACGTCCGGTATCCAGCTTAAGTGTGATAAGCGACCAGTCCTGACTGGAAAAAAGAGTATGATAATGAGTAACTGCTGTTTTGATTTTTCCCGATAATGCAGATGAATGTAAGGAAAGATCAGCAGCAGTTTTCATTTTCAGATGATTCTCCGGGTCCTGCATCAGCGGTAAATCTAAGGTATGCCAGACACCAGGCATATCTACAGGCAAAGTATCGGATACAGCGGCAAGATATTGCTTGTGAATTTTGCATGGAGATTTTACAGATTGAAGCCTTGAAGCTGCTACCTGATTTTTGGCAAAAACCACAATCCCGGAAGTCTCCTGATCCAGCCGCCCCACCGGGCGGACACAGACCTGTTCATTTTTCTCTCGAAAGTAACCGGCAACAAGATTGGAGAGGCTGTCTGTATAATGCATTCCCGTTGGATGCGTAACCATTCCTGCCGGTTTATCAACCGCCAGAATATCCGTATCTTCATATAAAATATTCAGAGAAAAAGAAGTTTCGGAAACTGGAGCTGAAGCTCTGTTGGAATGGAAATCCGACAAATCCTTACTTCTGATTCCGTCATTATAATTTTCAAGATGCGTAGAAGCAGTCCCGGCTTCCTCCAGACAAACGCAGATCACATCGCCTGGATATATTGTCTCAGTTACACGACAGCGAACTCCGTTTCTGGTAATCCCGTCCGGTCGAAACTTCGCCTGGCTGATCTGCCGTTTTGTAAGTCCTGCATTCTTTTTCAGAAATGCTTCCATTTTAAGTTCTGTAGTTTGTTCATCTATTCTAAATTCCAGATATCGTTCCATCTTAATACTTTTCCTGCGTAATATATTCTGATATTGATACCATTGATATTACAGGGCAAAAAATAAACTGTCAATGCAAAATTATGTCAGCGTAATGCATAAAATATACTGAAGAAAAATTGCAATTGTGCTATGATATAAGAATCAAAACAATGAAAGCGGGGCAGAAAATAAATATGAAATACTTAATCATTGGAGCCGGAGGAACCGGTGGTGTTACCGGATATTATATGAAAAAAGCAGGCAAGGACGTAACCCTGATCGCGAGAGGCGAACACCTGAAAAAGATCCAGAAACAGGGTCTTACATTGGAGAAAATGTGGGATAAAACAGAGGAAAACATAAGCATTCCTGCTACAGATATGGAGCATTATGCAGAGCATCCGGACGTAATTTTTGTCTGCGTAAAAGGCTATTCCTTACAGGAAACGATTCCGTTTATCAAACGCATTGCCAGGAAAAATACTATCGTAATTCCGGTGTTGAATATATATGGAACAGGTGGAAAAATGCAGAAAGAACTGCCGGATCTTCTGGTAACGGACGGCTGCATCTATGTTTCTGCCAACATTAAAGAACCGGGAAAACTTCTCCAGCATGGACAGATCCTGCACATTGTATTCGGCGTAAGAGACAAAGCAGAATTCCGACCGGAACTGAAAGAGATTCAGAAAGACCTCTGTGACAGTCATATCGACGGGACTCTTTCGGAAAACATCCGCCGTGAAGCACTGGAGAAATTTTCCTATGTATCCCCAATCGGGGCAGCAGGACTCTATTACCACGCAACTGCCGCAGATTTCCAGAAAGAAGGCGAAGCCAGAGAACTTTTTAAGACCATGATAAAAGAAATCGCAGCACTTGCAGAAGCCATGGGAGTTCCTTTCCAGAAAGATATGGCAGAAGTAAATTTAAAAATCCTTTCCAACCTCGCACCGGAAGCAACCACTTCCATGCAGCGGGATATCATGGCAGGAAAACAGTCCGAAATTGACGGATTAGTTTACGAAGTAGTAAGAATGGGAGAAGAATATCACGTTCCGGTACCCGCATATGAGAAAGTGGCAGAAAAACTCAGAGCCCTGTAGCGAAGCGGATTGCGAATATCCGCCTGACCACCGAAACAACATGAAAAAGGGATGCGAATTACTCGCATCCCTTTCGTACTCATTTGGACAATAAAATTATAATTTAATTATAATTAACTTTAATTCAGCAATTATAATTATAACTGAGGACCAGCTGCAACAAGTGCTTTACCAGCAGCGTTTCCTTCGTATTTAGCAAAGTTCTTAATGAATCTTCCAGCAAGATCTTTAGCTTTTTCTTCCCATTCAGAAGCGTCAGCATATGTGTCACGAGGATCAAGGATACCTGTGTCTACGCCATTAAGCTCTGTTGGAACTTCGAAATCGAAGAATGGGATCTTCTTAGTAGGAGCGTTAAGGATATCTCCGTTAAGGATTGCATCGATGATACCACGAGTATCTTTGATGGAGATACGTTTTCCTGTTCCGTTCCATCCTGTGTTAACCAGGTAAGCTTTTGCGCCGCTCTTTTCCATTTTCTTAACAAGTTCTTCTGCGTATTTTGTCGGATGCAGTTCAAGGAATGCCTGTCCGAAGCAAGCAGAGAATGTAGGTGTAGGCTCTGTGATTCCACGCTCTGTACCAGCAAGTTTAGCTGTGAATCCAGACAGGAAATAGTACTGAGTCTGAGCTTCTGTCAGGATAGATACTGGAGGAAGTACTCCGAAAGCATCTGCGGACAGGAAGATTACGTTCTTAGCTGCCGGTGCAGAAGAGATCGGGCGAACGATGTTTTCAATGTGGTTGATCGGATAAGATACACGAGTATTCTCTGTTACACTCTTATCTGCGAAATCAATCTTGCCTTCAGCATCAAGTGTTACGTTCTCAAGAAGAGCGTTACGTCTGATTGCATTGTAGATGTCCGGCTCAGATTCTTTATCAAGGTTGATAACTTTAGCGTAGCATCCACCTTCGAAGTTAAATACGCCGTTGTCATCCCATCCATGCTCGTCATCACCGATCAGGAGACGTTTCGGGTCTGTGGAAAGAGTAGTTTTACCTGTTCCGGAAAGACCGAAGAAGATAGCTGTGTTTTCGCCGTTCATATCTGTGTTTGCAGAGCAGTGCATAGAAGCCATGCCTTTCAGTGGAAGGAAGTAGTTCATCATAGAGAACATACCTTTCTTCATTTCTCCGCCGTACCATGTGTTTACGATAACCTGCTCTTTAGTTGTGATGTTGAACATTACAGCTGTTTCAGAGTTCAGGCCTAATTCTTTATAGTTTTCAACTTTAGCTTTGGAAGCGTTGTATACAACGAAATCTGGCTCGAAGTTTTCAAGTTCTTCAGCTGTTGGCTGGATGAACATATTTGTTACGAAATGTGCCTGCCAAGCAACTTCAACGATGAAACGGATAGCCATACGAGTATCTTTGTTAGCACCGCAGAATGCATCTACTACGAAAAGTCTCTTGTTGGAGAGCTCTTTTTTAGCGATTTCTTTTACTGCATCCCATGCTTCCTGAGTTGCAGGATGGTTATCGTTTTTGTATTCGTCTGTTGTCCACCATACTGTATCTTTGGAGTTCTCATCCATAACGATGTATTTATCTTTAGGAGAACGTCCTGTGTAGATACCTGTCATAACGTTAACTGCACCAAGTTCGCTGACCTGACCTTTTTCAAAGCCTTCCAGTTCCGGTTTGGTTTCTTCTTCAAATAATACTTCATAAGAAGGGTTGTAGACAATTTCTGTAGTTCCGGTAATGCCATACTTGCTTAAATCGATTTTTGCCATCTTACGTTTAACCTCTTTTCTTCGTTAATGAAAGCGCCTGTTTAAACAGGCTAAGATACCTTACCATAAAAGCGAATGGGTATCGCTTCTCTTTTACTATTATACATATTTAACGCTTAAAATCAACAGGATTTTTGCGTTTTTTTTGAATTTTGTTAAAGATTTATCAACTTAAATCTGATAAAAATCCGTCACTTTTCACAAAAGGTATGTAAAATTATTATGCCGGCAATATGGGAATCATATTCGTAGATATGATAATATTTTATTTAGCGTTGTACGGATGGAGGATACATGCTAAAATAGGAAGAAATTATCTGCTGTAATGGCAGAGAAAGAATGCTTATGTTATGAATCCCCATATTACGGGAAAGCACTAGTGTACCGACAAGTTGATTTCTCGAACAATCTTGCGTCTAAATTTCTTATTTCCGCGTTGTCGTCGGTCGCCGTAGCCACCGCTACGCCTCTCTCTTCCGCCTTGAAATAAGAAAATTTATCCTGCAAGATTGCTTCAAGAATCAACTTGTCGGCACACTAGATTACTGAATAGATGATATAAGAATATTTATTCAGTGAAATATAAATTTATAAGAAGGTGAACATTATTAAAGTATATTATTTGATTGATTTTGAAAACGTAGGGTGTGAAGGTCTGAATGGATGTGAAAAATTAGGTGAATCTGATTATATTCATCTTTTTTATACAAATAACAATAAGAAAATAGACCTGGATATTATCAGCAATCATGGAGCTGCGAAGCTGATCACACACAAAGTTCCGACCGGAAAGCAGTCAGCAGATATGCATCTGGGATCTTACCTGGGATATCTGGTAGGCGCAAAACATATGGATCAGAAAGAATCCTGTAAGTTTGTGATTGTCAGCAAAGATACCGGCTATGATCCGATTATTCAGTTCTGGAAAACGGAAAAGAAAGCGAAGGTCGTAAGAATTGATAAAATTTCCAACAAGCAGACAAAGAATAAACAAAAAGATAATAAGCAAAAAGACGTTAAACCTGAAAATGCAAAGACATTGGAAGTAAATCCAAAAGAACGAAAACAGCCAAAACAGAAAGCATCTAAACAGCAGAAAAAAATAATTGACATGAACGTAGGGTTAAAGAAACCTCAGCAGGAAGTAGAACAGATTTTAAACAATGCAGGAATGTCAAAGGAAGTTGTAAATTATGTGTCTGCGGTGGTTGGGAAGAATACGGAAGGCAAACAAAGAAAGCAGCAGATATACAAGACAATCGTTTCAAAATACGGACAGGAAAAAGGCTTAAGTATATACAGCCGTATCAAAAAGAAAATCTGAAAAAAGAAGGAGGCCGGGAACTGAATCAGCCCCCGGCAAAAGTATGAAAAAGAAAAAGTTTTATTGCAATTACTCTTTGCTCTGTACAGGTAATAATATAACCAGAAAATGTGAGAAATATGTGGTGAGAATTTGAAAAAAATGTGAAATATAATTGCATAATGACGACATTGTAACTTACTGCTGTATATGGTAATATATAGAAATAAAAAGGAAGAAATACGTATTTTTGAAACATTTTTAGATACAGGAGATAAGGTATGCAATTAAATCTGGAACAGAAAAAATTAATTCGAAGCTCTACTATGGGGCAGTCGATTATTAGAGGGGTAGCAGGTTCTGGAAAAACAACGGTAGCAGTACATAGGATTTCGTTTCTTCTTAACAATTATTGCTATGATGTAAATGACAAAATCCTGATGGTTACTTATAATAAAAGCCTGACCAATTATATCGAATATATATACAGCCAGATTGATGAAGAAGATCAATATGGGCTGTTTGATAAATTAGATATACAGAAAAATGTAAAAATAACGAACATAGATAAATTACTGTTTTCTTATTTCAAAGCATTTTGTAAGGAAAATCAAAAACAATTACAGCTTATTTCAAAACAAAAAGAAAATGAAATATGGCAGCGCAGTCTTAACAGTGTAAAAAAGACTTTTGGGGATATTAAAATTTTAGACAGCAAATATCTGGGTTTTCTTAAAAATGAGATTGCCTGGATGAAGGCATGTAATTATGTGGAATATGAAAGTTATCAGTCAGCAGACCGAATCGGCAGAACAGGAAGTAAAGGAAACAATGAAGGACCTCAAAAACTGCAAAAAAACAGTCGAATCAGGCAGGCAATTTATGAACTGATGGCAGTATATACCAAAGCATGCTTTGCTGAGGGGCTTTGTGATTTTCAGGATGTGGCATTATATGCTTTAAAATATCTAAGGAATCATAAAATACAAAAATATACACATATTATTATTGACGAAAGTCAGGATCTGTCCAGAGTTCAGCTGCAATGTCTGATGCAAATGTATGAATCTGAAAAAGACTACAGCAGTATTATGTTTGTGGCAGATACAGCACAGAGTATTTACAGTACATCTTGGCTTGTAAAAGGACGGAGTTTTACAAGCATTGGCCTGGATATGACAGGAAAAAGTACATCTCTCGCAAAGAATTACCGTACAACTACGCAGATTGCAGAGGCGGCATACAGTCTGATTAGTGAAGATACAGATATTGTTAATGATGATAATTTTGTAAAACCGTCATTAATTGATAAGCAGGGAAGCTATCCGATCTTTACTCAATATCATACAATTCAGGAAGAAATAGTGGGTACAGAAGGACTTCTGAGAAAACTTCTGAAACGGTATGATGCAAAAGAAATTGCTATTGTTGCCAGAACGAAAAGAGTTCTGGAAGAATTTCAAAATGAAATGGATAAAAATATAAAAACAGCGTTGTATACTACACAGGAGGGAATTAACTTTGGAGAGGATACAATAAAACTTCTGACTATGCACTCAATTAAGGGACTAGAATTTAAGATTGTGATTCTGATAGGGTTGTCAGAAAAAATTCTTCCAAATCCAAATTTATTGCAGGAGAATGAAGACGCCGCTTATGTAGAAACCATGGAACGAAAATTGTTATATGTAGGTATGACAAGAGCAACAGAAAAATTATATATGAGCTGTCATGGAACAGCTTCGCGTTTTATTTCCAGTATAGAGCCTGAGTTCTTAAAAATGAAGGAAAAGGCAGCGTTTCGTTGTCTGGCAGATATTCCATTAAAGAATTATCTGTTTATGGACAAAATTGCAGATCCCTATAATAAAGAAGAAAAAATTCGTCAGTGGTTATTACGGGAATTACGAGAAGTTTATCATTATCCAACAGAACTGTTGGAAATAGAATGGAAAGTACAGTCTTTTTCTCAGACAGGTTTTGCAGATATTGCAGTTATGATTTATCGTAATAACAGAAAAGTGCCGTATATTCTGGCTGAAGTTAAACAATATCAATCTGGAATTAATCATGCAGAAGAACAACTGCGTTCTTATATGGCTGTCAGTCCTGAAACGTGTTATGGAATCATTACGGATGGGAATGAATTAAAAATTATTGATAAGACCGGGACGGAAATAGAAGACATTCCAAAGTTTGATTTTTCCATGCTGGCATCCGGAATAACAGAGTATATGTATAAAGATTTGGTAAAGGGTGTAAAACATCACTATATCTGTGATGATGAACAGCCGGAGGAATTTATTATTCAGGAAAAACAGGGAGAAAGAGTTTTAAACGCAAGCGAACTGTTTACATGCCCTGTGTTTGCGGAAATAGCCGCAGGAGTTCCTATTGAAATGGTTGAGGGAATTACAGAAACATGCCGTCTTCCCAGAGAATGGCTTTCTGCACCTTATGAGACATTTCTTCTCACAGTACGTGGAGATTCTATGACAGGCGTAGGAATTGATAATGGTGATAAGGTTGTTTTACGGCAGACAAATGTGGTGGATAATAATCAGATTGCAGCGGTGGAACTGGATGGAAATGTTACATTAAAAACATTCATGAAGATGGGAAGCACAATTTTGTTAATTTCACAAAATAAGGATTACGAACCAATGATGGTTGACGCGGAACAGATCAGGATACTGGGACATGCAATTGGAGTAATAAAAGAAGAAAAAATAAATAATGATATGTAAAAAATAATGGAACCAGACAAATAGGAAAGCAGGTTTTTGGAATATTTGTCTGGTTCTTTTATCAAACAGATCGTAAAATAAAAACAAAGGAAGAACATTATGAACATACAGATTTTCGGAACAAAGAAAAATTTCGACAGTAAGAAAGCAGAACGATATTTCAAAGAACGTGGAGTCAAGTATCAGTTTATTGATATGAGAGAAAAAGGATTGAGCAAAGGTGAATTCCAGTCTGTTTGCCAGGCAGTAGGTGGATATGACAAGCTGATAGATACTAATAGTAAAGACAAAGATCTGCTGGCTCTTATTACTTACATTGCAGAAGAAGATAGGGCAGAGAAAATCCTAGAAAATCAGAGTATCATCAAAGTCCCAGTTGTAAGAAATGGAAAACAGGCAACGGTAGGATATCAGCCAGAGATTTGGAAAAACTGGAAATAAAAAATGTGAATGTATTTAAAATGATAAGAGATAAAAGGAAAAATAAAAATGGTAAAAATCAGAATCATAAAGAAAAATAATGACTGCAGCATGGAATACGAAGTAGGTGATATTTGTGAGGTCACAGGCACCTGGTATGGCGGTGTGCATATCAACGGCCGTTCTGGAATTCCGGTATCGCTTGATAAAGAGGAATACATGGAACTCAACACAGAACCTGAAATAGAAGAAGACGATGCAGAAGAGACAAACAGATCCGAAACACCGGAACATGATATCCACGTAGGAGACATCGTGCAGCATTTCAAAAGAGAATGGGTATCCGCAGACACATCCGAATATCTCTACAAAGTACTGGCAGTCGCCCATCACACAGAAAATGGAGAAAAACTGATGATCTATCAGGCACTTTACGCACCTTTTAAAATTTGTGCCAGACCATATGATATGTTCATGAGCGAAGTAGACAGAGAAAAATATCCTGATATTAAGCAGAAATACAGATTTGAGAAAGTTATGGCAAAATAGCAGGAATCAATCTGTACAAATTTACTTTATTGTTGTATAGTGATAAAAATGCTTATAGAAACGGAAGGAAAAAACAATGCAGAAAGTATTAGTAGTTGTAGACATGCAGAATGATTTTATTGATGGAGCTCTTGGAACGAAAGAAGCAGTAGCAATCGTACCTTATGTGGAAGAAAAGATCAAAAACTTTGACGGAACCGTATTCTTTACCAGAGATACTCACGAAACATATTATCTTGATACTCAGGAAGGCAAGAAACTTCCGGTACCGCACTGCATCAGAGATACCGAAGGATGGCAGATCAGAAGTGAATTAGACGCACTCAGAAAAACAGAACCGATCGATAAAGAAACTTTTGGTTCTACAGATTTGGCTGGAGAACTGGTTCAATTGAATGAAGATCAGGGAATTGAAAGCATCATATTTGTAGGTTTATGTACAGATATCTGCGTAATTTCCAATGCACTTCTCGTTAAAGCATCCCTCCCGGAAGTTCCGATCATTGTAGACGCGAAATGCTGCGCAGGCGTAACACCGGAAAGCCATGAGAATGCACTGAAAGCTATGGAAGTATGTCAGATTCAGATTGAGAGATAAAAGTTCAAATTAAATGTTAAACTGCGAAGCAGTATTCGGTTATGAGCAAGTAGCGAAGCGGATGATTTTATCTGCTTGACAGAGAATTAAAAAACAGCGTTAGGATTCAGAAACGAGGAGTGACATTATAATGAAGACAATTACAAGAGACGAGGCATTTACTTTATTAAAGAAATACAACAAGGATCCATTTCACATTCAGCATGCGCTGACTGTAGAGGCAGTAATGAAATGGTACGCTAACGAACTTGGCTACGGTGAAGATGCAGAATACTGGGGAATCGTAGGACTCCTCCACGACATCGACTTCGAACTTTACCCGGAAGAACATTGCCTCAAAGCCCCGGAAATGCTCCGCGAGGCAGGCGTAGGCGAAGATGTGATCCATGCAGTCGTATCACATGGTTATGGAATCACAGTAGGCTGCGGCGCAACTATTGACGTAGCATCGGAACATGAGATGGAAAAAGTTCTCTTCGCCGCCGATGAGCTGACAGGTCTGATCTGGGCAGTAGCACTGATGCGTCCGTCAAAGAGCACCAAGGACATGGAACTGAAATCTCTGAAAAAGAAATATAAAAGCAAAGGCTTCGCAGCAGGATGCTCCAGAGAAGTCATTGAACGCGGCGCTGACCAGCTCGGCTGGGAATTACAGAAGCTGCTGACTATGACATTACAGGCGATGGCAGACTGCGAGGATGAGATTAAGGCGGAGATGGATGCGGAAGCGTAATTGAACGTTTGACTTATCGACTTATTACCAGAAATGAATGATGGAATCAGAGAACCAGACTGTATGTAGGGGGAAGAAACCTATGTGCAGTCTGGCTTTCTTTTTATATGGAAGTTGATGAAAGAAAAAAGATGTCAAAAAAGAAATATGCAACAGTTTTTGCGTATTATAGATAAGTGAATATAATAAAAAATGTCTGACGAAAATTGTTGCTGTTTATGTCAAAAAATTGTATAATATGTCACAAAGAAGTTAGATTTATCAGAAAAATTAAGGCATAAGAAACAAAATAGGTATTTTGCAGATAAAACAGGAGTGAAATCAGTGCTGGATGGCATTTGGTGAGTGAATATATGACAGATATAGATAAAACATTAAAATATTACAACGAAAATGCGCAGTCTTTTGCCTCTGGGACTGTTTCAGTAAAGTTTACAGAAGTACAAGACAAATTTCTGGAGAAATTGAACCCAGATGCGTATATTCTCGACTTTGGCTGTGGCGCAGGAAGGGACACAAAGTATTTTTTGAGTCGTGGATACCAGGTAGATGCAATTGACGGTTCAGAACAATTGTGTCGGATTGCAAGTGAATATACGGGAATCAAAGTTAGGCAGATGCTGTTTCAGGAACTGGATGAAAAAGAAAAATATGATGGCATATGGGCTTGTGCATCTATTCTCCATTTACCCAAAAAACAACTGTGTGAAGTTTTGGAAAATATGTATGCAGCATTGAAATCGGAAGGATGGATTTATACTTCTTTCAAATACGGAGAATTTGAAGGCGAACGAAATGGAAGATATTTTACTGATTTTACAACAGATACATTTAAAGATTTCATACATGACATGCATGGCCTTAAAATAGAAGAACATTGGATCACAGGAGATGTCCGACCGGGAAGAGGTGAGGAAAAATGGCTGAATTTACTTCTGCAGAAAAAGTAAATATTGGGTATGAAAACGAATATTCCACAGATGCAATGACCGGCGGACCGGATAAAAGAAGACAGCTATATTATCAGCTAATCCAGAGTATGAAAAAAGCAGAAAGCGTTGATATCATTGTCTCTTTTCTTATGGAATCCGGAGTGAGAATGCTGCTGAAGGAACTGGAACATACTTTGAAACGTGGAGCCAAAATCCGAATCCTGACAGGAAACTACCTTGGAATTACACAGCCATCAGCACTATATCTGATCAAAAAAAACTTGGTGACAGAGTTGATCTTAGATTTTATTGTGAAAAAGGACGTTCCTTTCACCCAAAGTCTTACATTTTCCATTATACAGATTATAGTGAACTTTATATCGGTTCTTCCAATATTTCCAGAAGTGCGCTGACTTCAGGAATAGAATGGAATTATCGGTTCAGCAGTCAGAAAGATCCGGAAAACTATAAAGAATTCTTTCATACATTTGAAGATTTATTTGTGAATCATTCCATTATCATTGATGACAAAGAATTAAAACGTTACTCCCAGAACTGGCATCGTCCGGCGGTGGCAAGAGACCTTGACAGATATGACTTTACAGAGTCGGAAACAAATGATACGAAAATAAAACTTTTATATGAACCAAGAGGAGCACAGATCGAGGCATTGTGCGCATTGGAAGATACAAGAGCAGAAGGAGCACAGAAAGCACTCATTCAGGCTGCAACTGGCATCGGGAAAACATTTTTGGCTGCTTTTGATTCAAAAAAATATGAGAAAGTGTTGTTTGTTGCACATAGGGAAGAGATTCTGAAACAGGCAGCAGTTTCTTTTCAGAATGTAAGGAATTCCAAAGACTATGGATTTTTTATGGGAGCTGAGAAGTGCACAGATAAATCGCTTATATTTGCCTCGGTAGCAAGCCTTGGAAAACCGGAATATTTAAATGAAAAATATTTCGCTCCAGATTACTTCGATTACGTGGTGATTGATGAATTCCATCATGCAGTCAATGACCAGTACAGAAAAATTGTAGAATATTTCAAACCTCAATTTCTCCTCGGATTGACGGCAACACCTGAGAGAATGGATGGTAAAAATATATATGAGATTTGCGATTATAACGTACCGTATGAGATTTCATTAAAAGATGGCATCAATAAAGGAATGCTGGTTCCATTTCACTATTATGGAATTTACGACGAGACGGATTATACAAAACTGCATGTGGTCAGAGGAAAATATGTAGAAGAGGAACTAAATAAAACTTACATAGGAAATCTTTACAGACATGATTTGATTTACAAATACTACTGTAAATATGGTTCAAAACAGGCATTAGGATTTTGCTGTTCCAGAAAACACGCAGAGGAAATGGCAAAGGAATTCAATAGTAGAGGAATACCATCGGCAGCAGTTTATAGCAATGCTGACGGAGAATTTTCTATGGATAGAACAGAAGCAATTGAGAAACTGGAAAGAGGAAAAATCAAAGTAATCTTTTCAGTAGATATGTTTAATGAAGGCGTAGATATTCCATCTGTAGACATGGTAATGTTCCTTCGTCCAACAGAATCTCCGATTGTATTTTTACAGCAACTTGGAAGAGGATTGCGGAGAAGTAAAGGAAAAGAATATCTCAATGTTCTGGACTTCATTGGCAATTACGAAAAAGCAGGAAGAGTCAGATACTTACTGACAGGAAAAAATAAAGAGGAGAAACAAAACTATTCTCCAGCAGATAAAACGGATTATCCGGATGATTGTTTCGTTGACTTTGATATGAAACTAATTGATCTGTTTGCAGAAATGGACAAGAAACAACAATCACTTAAAGATCAGATAAAAAAAGAATATTTCAGAATAAAAGAATTACTTGGCAGACAGCCATCCAGAATGGACTTATTTACATATATGGACGATGACATTTATCAGAAGGCAATTACACGTTCAAGCGAAAATCCATTTAAAAAGTATCTGGAATATCTGAATGAATTAAATGAACTTACAGAAGAACAAAAAAGTTTCTGTCGGACAATTGGAAAAGAATTTGTAAAACTGCTGGAAAACACCAATATGACCAAGGTATACAAAATGCCAGTACTGATGGCTTTCTATAATCATGGTGACGTAAGAATGGAAGTAACCGAAATAGAACTTTTGGCAAGCTGGAAAGAATTCTTTTCTACAGGAACAAATTGGAAAGATCTGGACACAGAGATTACATATGAGAAGTATTACGGAATTTCAGATAAAGATCATATTAAAAGGATTATTAAGATGCCAGTGAACTTTTTAGTGAAATCGGGAAAAGGATTCTTTGTGAAAAAGGAAGATTCAACGTTGGCATTGAGGGATGAGATGAAAGAAATTATAAAGAATTCAGTATTAGCAGAACAGATGAAAGATGTAATTGAATATAGGGTAATGGATTATTATCAGAGACGATATAAAGAACAAATGACAGCTCCTTTGCAGTGATGGAGAGATGGGTATGGAAACAGAAAATTATGTATATAAGAAGGAGATAGATTGGTCTACATTAATGGAAGGATTCACATTGCCATTAGATAACCAAGTAATCTTTTTACGCAATATGGAAAATTTTTTGCAGCGTGGAGAATCTAAAATTATTCATTTTTTTATGAATGGAAAAACGTATGATGCGAAGATAGTTAATGTAAATAATTCGGTAGAAAAGAGAAAAAAAGATGCATATCAAATCAGATATACAAGAAATGGCGAATTAGCACAGGCGTTGCAGCAATATTTTTTCAAAAGTATGACTTATATACAGACAATTCGTGAAAACAGAGATTCAAAAGACAGAAGTTATATAAAAGTGCCGGAAGGATTAAAAGAATATCTTGCAATTTATACGACAGAATATGAGGATACTTTTTTGCTCGAACCAATTGCACAGGACGATTTTCAGGTTATGAAAAAAGCAATTCAAGGAATGCGGGAACGTTCTGTAGAGAATGAAATAGAATATGAACTTAAAGATGAAAATAGTGGTATGGAAAAGAGATTACAAATCGTCAAGATTCGTAAATTGAACAGAAAAATAGGAGAAAATCTGAAACTGTTATATGGATACCGTTGCCAAATATGCGGTCAGATAACCGGTGAGAAATATGGTTCGCACATAGCGGAGGCACATCATATTGATTATTTTGTTAATAGTTTGAATAATGATGCGAATAATCAAATGATTGTTTGTCCGAATCATCATAGTGTTATACATGATGCGAATCCGATATTTATTCGAAAAAAGATGGTATATAGATACGATAATGGAATGGAAGAGAAAATTATGGTTAATAAACATTTGATATAGGAAATGACTATTAAATATTTTCCTTAATAAGAAAGAGGAGGATGTTCGTGAGTATATTAACAGAAGCCCTGTGCGACGTTTTTTATGAAAAAGTTGTAAAGTGATGTAATGAGTAATATAGAAAATTGACATTTTATAGGAGGTGTTCTTTTGAAACTTTCAAAGATTAAATTGCATAATTACAGATGTTTTGGGGATGGTGAACAGGTAATTTTGATAGAGGATTTAGTGGCATTCATCGGGAATAACAGCGCAGGAAAGACGGCTGCACTATGTGCATTGAATTGTATTTTTTCTGAAAATACTAATGAACGTATTTTGAAACGTAGTGATTTCCATTTGCCAAAAGATATTAAACCAGAAGAATTATTACAACAGGAAATGTATATAGAGGTTGTATTCACTTTTGAAGAATTAGAAAGTGAAGATGGAGAAGAATATGCAGTTCCTCAGTTTTTTGAAAGTTTAGTTGTTGATTCACAAGGTGGAACGCCTTATTTAAGAATTAGATTAATTGCAACATGGGAAAATAGCACGACTTTAGAAGGCGCAATTGACAGTAAAGTAGTGTATATTACTTGTTCGGAGAAACAAGAATTTACAGAAGAAGATATTATTGATGCACAAAGAAGAGATTTAGATCGTATTCGAGTAGTTTACATTCCTGCTGTTCGAGAACCAGCGAAGCAATTAAAAAATGTGTCTGGAACAATGATGCACCAGATTATGAGTAGTATAAATTGGAGTGATGTAACAAAACAAAATGTTACAACCAAAATACAAGAATTAAATGCGCAGTTTATGGGGGAGAAAGGAGTATCTATATTAGGAGAATCAATTAAAACACAATGGAAAGAATATGACACGGATGTTAGATACTCAAATGCAGAATTACGATTTAATAGTACAGATCTGGATTCGTCTATCAAGAAGTCCGAGATTGTATTTTTACCAACCGTGACAGGAAAAGAATATAATGTTGATGAGATGGGAGATGGATTGAGGTCATTGTTTTACATATCAATGGTGGATAGTATGTTGGATGTCGAAAATACGATTCGAGAGGAAATACAGGCAAATCCAGATAATTTATCATTTAGTAGAATACCACCAATATTAACTATCATTGCGGTGGAAGAACCGGAAAATCATATTTCGCCACACCTCATAGGTAAGTTGATAAAAAACTTAAAAAATATTGCGGCTAAAAGTAATGCGCAAACTATATTAACATCTCATTCTCCGGCAATAATCAAGAGAATTGAGCCTGAGAGTATACGATATTTTCGGATGAAAATTGAAACAGAGTCTACAGAAGTGCGTAAGATTACTCTTCCAGATGAAGAGAAATTTGAAAATCAGTATAAGTATATAAAAGAAGCTGTAAAAGCATATCCAGAGTTGTATTTTGCTAAATTGGTAATTTTAGGGGAAGGGGACAGTGAAGAGATATTACTACCTAAATTTTTGGAATGTTGTGGAAATAATGTAGATGTAAGTGGCATTTCGATAGTTCCATTGGGTGGTAGACATGTAAATCATTTTTGGAGATTGTTAAATGATTTAAATATTCCACATATTACATTGCTTGATTTGGACAGGGAAAGAGAAGGCGGCGGTTGGGGACGCATAAAGTATGTCCTTAAACAACTTATTGCCAATGGTTATCCAAAGGAGAAACTTGTGAAACTACAATCGGGTAAAGTGATGACAGATACAGAATTGGAAAGAATGAATGAGTGGGACGTCCATAAAGAAAAATCAATGCAATTGTGGATAAAGTATTTAGAAAATTTCAATGTGTTTTTCTCGGCTCCATTAGACATAGATTTCTTGATGCTAGAAAATTTTGGCGAGAAATACAAAGGATTATTGGAAGAAAAAGAAGGTCCAAGGTTGATGATAGAAAAGGAAGGAAAAAAGGAGCAAAAAAAGATCATTGATATCGAAGGAATTGAAGAGAAACCGGATGAATACGAAGAACGCATACAGGAGGATATTAGAAACACTTTAAAAAAAGAAGGAGGAGATGGCAGTACATATAATGAAGAACAGAAAAAATTAATGGTATGGTACAATTACTTCTTCTTGAATAGAGGAAAGCCATCTACTCATATATTAGCTCTTTCAAAGATGGATGAACGTGATTTGTTGCTTAATATACCGTCAGAAATTGAACGGTTGATAAGAGCGGCTGAAAGACTATTAAATACGAAATAAATTATGGAGGAGCAATGTGAAAAAGGTTAGGGTAGAAGAATGGATACCAAGCGATAATATAGTATTGGAGGATAATGCAAATTTTGCGGTAAAATGTAAAAAGAATATTTTGGTTGTTGCAGGTCCGGGAGCTGGGAAAACAGAATTATTAGCTCAAAAAGCAGGGTATTTATTTCAGACAGATATTTGCCAGAATCCTCAAAAGATACTTGCAATAAGTTTTAAAACGGATGCGGCAGAGAACCTAAAACAACGGGTTTGCAAAAGGCATGGTAATGAGATTAAATGTAGATTTTCATCAATGACATACGATGCATTTTCAAAGAGATTATTGGATCGTTTTCGTTTGGCGTTACCAATAGATTGGCAACCTGATAAAGATTATGAGGTTAATAATACAGAAATAATAGATGCGGCATTTAAAAAAGCTGGATATAATAATCCGCACAATTTGAAGAAAGGGGAACTGAGAAAATTTTATGAGCAGACACTTTTAAACGTTCGTTTTCCAATAAAACAAGAAAATTTAGGCGAAAAAGTTTGGAAGCTTTTAATTAAAGGATTCGATGGAAACAGAGCTACGCTTGATTTTAAAATGATATGTATTTTGTCAGAATATATTGTTAGAAGTAATCCCAAAATCAAAAGAGCATTACAGTGTACATATACTCATGTTTTTTTAGATGAATTCCAAGATACGACAAATTTGCAGTATAGATTGGTAAAAACATGTTTTAAAGATTCTAGGGCGGTAATTACAGCAGTAGGAGACAATAAGCAGAGAATAATGTTATGGGCAGGGGCATTAAAGAGCGTCTTTACAGATTTTAAAGCTGACTTTCTATCACAGCAAACACAGCTTATTATGAATCATAGGTCGGCACCTAGATTGGTGATGCTACAAAAACAGATGTATGATTCGCTGAATGAAAAGACAATAGAAGTAAAGCCATCAGATAAGTGGCAACCAGATGACGGTAAAATTAAGTTATTAATAACTCACTCTGAGCAAGATGAGGCTAAAATAATTCGTGAAGATATAATGGGGAGAATTTCTGAAGGAGTCCAGATAAATGATATATGTATTCTGTGTAAACAATTACCACAAAATTACGCAGAGACGATTATTGCCGAATTAGGTAGTGCGGGAATCCGAGCTAGAATAGAAAATGAATATCAAGATTTGATAAAAGAGCCAATTATTGATTTACTGATTCGTTTTATGCTTCTTGCTCTCGACAGAAAAAGACCAAATGAATGGGAGTATGTTAAAAATACTTTTGAAGAATTTTCGGGTGCAGACAATACACAACAGGACAAGGTTTATTATGAATATCAGGAGAAACTTAGTAAAAAGCTTAATGATGTGCAAGTTTTGATGGAGTCAGATAGGGATGAAGTCGAGTTAAAATCTGTTATAAATGAAATTATAAATCTTTTTGGCATGTCAGCAATTAAAGCACATTTTCCTGCATATCAACAGGGAGATTATTTTGACAAATTAGTAGAAAAATTCGAGATATATTTAGAAGATGAATTGCAGAGAGCATCATACGATTGGACTCTAGCACTAGAGAGTTTTTGTGGGAAAAACTCGATTCCTATTATGACAATTCATAAAAGTAAAGGATTGGAATATTCAGCGGTTTATTTTGTGGGATTAGAAGATGGTGCGTTCTGGAGTTTTAAATCCCAACCAGATGAGGACCGGTGTGCATTTTTCGTTGCTATATCAAGAGCTAAAAAGTATTTGATGTTTACATACTGTAGTTATCGAGCTAAGTTAAAATTTCCACGACAGTCGCATAGGGAAATTAATGAGTTTTTTGAGCTATTGCAGGTACCTGGAGTTGCAGAAATTCAGGAGATACATACACAATAAATGAAAGAGCTAATCCCCCAGCTATGCTGGGGAGAATAGTGTAGTAGTGACGTTGTAGAATGTATAATAAAGCCTCCTATGCTACAATAGTAAAGGTGTCTCAAGCCAATACTAAAGAATCTGTCGAGGTCTGACCGCCTAATCAACGGATAAATAAAATGATTAATCAGTAAAAGGTTCCTGTTAATCAGTAAAAGGTTCCTGAAAATTTTATAAATTGGAAAATAACATAAGCAAGTAGCTTTTGAGAAGCGATGTTAGCTCTACTTTTCTTTGGTATATAGTATTATTTTCCTAATTTGAAAAAATAAATTCCAGTGAAAGAGTAAATGGAGAAATTTTATGCTATGATATATATAGATGTCAGAGAATTTGTATCAGGGAGAAAGTCTTATGAGCAAGCTTAAAACAAAAAAATGGACTTTATTATATAAAGAAATTAGTAAATTAGGAGAAGGTGGAAATGCTGATGTTTATATTGTGGAGGATAACGAGTCAGGGAGCAAATATGCATTAAAAGAGCTTCGTAGCAATAATAGAAGTGAAGAGAAGAAGTCCAGATTTGTCAGTGAGATTATGATTGCTAGTGATAATGCTGCTATGATACCGGGGATTATTCCGGTAATCGATTATTCTATTGAGGATTACTGGTATACGATGCCGATTGCACAGTCTATAATGGATTTTGTAAATGGAAAGTCTCTGAATGAAATCATAGATGGGGTATTGCAGATGTGTGAAACACTCTGTAAATTGCATGACAAAGGAATACATCACAGGGATATTAAGCCAAGCAATATTTATTATTATGACGGAAGATATGCATTTGGCGATTTTGGACTGGTGGATTTCCCGGATAATGATGATTTCACAAAGTCGGATAGAGGATTGGGGGCTATATTTACGATTGCACCGGAGATGAAGAGGAATCCGAAACTGGCAGATGCAAGCAAAGCAGATGTATTTTCTCTTGCGAAAACATTATGGATGTTTCTGAGCGGAGATGAAAAGGGGTTTGACGGAGTGTATGACTATCTGGATCAGAGTCATAGTCTGCGGTATGTGTCCAGATTTAAGGAAGAACATTTAGCTGAAATTGATGAACTGTTGAAAGATGCGACAGAAAACAATCCGGATTTAAGGCCAGATATCTATGAATTTACAAAAAGACTTTTGCTCTGGCGTGAGATAGCAGGCGATTTTGATAAATCACAAAACAGTGACTGGAAGTTTCTGACAAAGCAGTTGTTTGGGAAAAATGTGCCGGGTTCTTCTGTATGGAGAGAGGTTGATGCAATTATTAATGTTTTGAATATTGTCGGTAGCACACCGGCATATAATCATATGCTGTTGTCGGATCGTGGTGGAACAGATTTTGAATATGCCAGAAGAGCACCGGAGGAGAGCTGCATCTATCTTTACGATACAATGGGTATATGTTATCTCGTAAAACCAAAGGCTTTATATTATGAAAGCTTTACAGAAGACTATAGGTGGAGTTATTTTCGACTTGATTTACAGAATTTGCCATCGATTATTGGGGAATATGATTGCATAGATTATGAATATTTAGTTGAGGATACGCCGGGACACTATGCTGATGCTTCCTGTGCTCAGTACGGAGTATATGATTACGATTCGGGAGAACAACTGCCGGAAGGGTATCACGTTTTGAAAAGATATCTGAAAGGAGTGTTCCTGTTTGCCTTGAAAAATGGACCTTATAATGGGATATCCGGTACTTATGATGGACGTCACAGTATGGCATCCAATGATGAATTTAGAAACTATACAGAGTATTTGATGAAAATGTATCTGGTAATAAATGAGAGAATAGCACATGATGAAAGATATGCAGATTTGTCAAAGGAAGAATTAGATAACAGAATATTAAGCAGTTCATTGTTTAATAAAAATCCTTTTGAGGTGTCTGATTATGATGAGGAGGAAGTGAGTGATGCGGAGATTGTTAAAAAATCGGATGTAGAGGAAAAGCTGATTGTTAAAAAACATGCATATATAAAAGAAAATTACACAGAGTGGAATTTTTCTGATGCTTTTTTCGTGTCTGGTGATGTTCAGACAGAACCTATAGATTTCTTTTTTGAGTTTACCCAGTCATTTACAGGTAGTTTGTTTGAATTGATAAACAATGAACATAGATGCATATGCCATGATGGCTTTATTAAAGAAATTTCATCTGATGATTTGCGGGAGTGTGCTGTTGTGCATGACCGTAAGCAGGCTATAACAATTTTGGAAAATATTAACAGGATATTTGAGGATTATCTGAGCAAGGCAGGACTTGACGGAATTGAGGATTATCATCAGTATTTTGAAGTCAGTATAAGAAGAGGTGGAACTCCGGAGCATTTGTTTACGAAATTTGAAATTGAAGTTCTGATGAGAAATGCGGATGACAGGCATCATAACAGACTTGTTATTGATGGGAATGGCTATGCAAGGATTATTTCGGATGAAGAGAGAGCTTCTTTGTATCCGGTATATATCGAAGAATGGGATGCTGGAAACAATTATGTTGGGAAATATTCTAATCTTTATGCGTTGGATGACAGTTATAAATGCTGTTTATATGGATGGTATCGGTATCTGATTACCGGAAGAAAACAGTATGTTGACTGTCTGACTGAGAAAGTAGATGAATCTGGATTGATAGAGCAGATTAAAGAGGTTTGGAAGTAGAGTATGATTAGATGGTTACATATACTTCTTTCATTGAGTCAATGCTTTAGTATTTATTTTATACGAATTATAGGAAATATAATTCATGTATCATTTACAACATTCAAAAGAAGGTACTAAGGATTGGTTGCAAGGGTCTGAGCATCTAATCAATCTCGTCCATGCGCAGACAGCCCGAAGGTCATATTGCCAATATCAGTTCTGTGACAGCAGTATCGGCCGAAATGATACTGAGGGTCTGACCATCTAACTAACCGATAAATAAAATAATGAATTAGTAAAAAGTTGATGAAAAGTCTATAAATGTAATGTGACATTGGAGTCTAGCGCAATAGAGTTTGAATATTGTGAATCGCTTGAATTGTTGGAAGAATTCTTTCATAAATATATTAATATTAGAAGTTGTCAGTTATTAAGGATTAATCCTGAAACGAAGAAGCGGAATTGCTCTATGGCAACAAGGGCGAATCGCAGGGAAACCAGGTATTTGCCGATTTGCTGCCTCATCTGATCAGGGTAATAGAAAATGCCGGAATGCTGATCATTGATGAATTTGGCAATAGTCTTCATAATAAATTGGCTGAAAAAATTATTGAATTCTTTATGGAGAATGTTGCTTTACGCTAAAATGGTTTCATGCTATCATTATTTTAGTTGAAAATTTTGATGGCATGAAGCTATTTTTGATTGGAGGCATGGAAGATTTGAACTTTAACTATTGCTATAAAATTACTTATGAATCAGGGGAAACTTATGATAGACGAAGAAATGAGCTGTCAGTAGAAATTTCAAAAGAAGACTACAAGAAAATTATAACAGGAGTATTACAGGAAAGACCGATTGAGCAGATTGAAGGGATTTCGGATGTAATTGATAAAATGACGGAAAATGTTGAATTTGCGGATCGTTTTATGAATAAAAATGGTTCATTAAGAAAAACACCATTAAAGAAAAAAAGAGCTATTTCAAAACTTGAATTTTTTATTCCGGAATATGAGTATCGGCGATTAAAAAAGATGAAGAATCCAATAGAGACATTGGAACGCCCAGTGGAACATATGACTGTTTATCGGAATGATGGTTCCAGTGTGACTTTGACAGCGGAGAATGGACGTGTGAGTATTGTTGACTCCAGGGAGAAGAATGTAAGGCATATTATTGAGGCAGATCATTTTATTTCGAAAATTTTGTAATGATTTATTACAAATACCATTGATAGTGTCCGTATGTATGCCAACAGATATTTTAAGATATTTGATCCGTTGGTACAGTATTTGCTTGGAGGAAAGTGAACGATATGTTAAAGGTTTTCTTTGGTGATATGTCAGATGCTGTGTATAATACAGCTTCTTATTTTAAATATGATTATGAAGATGAATGGATTATAGATCCATTTGTAAAGGAAATGATTCAGGACGTAGATAAATCAACTGTACTGGATAGCGGTGTAATAGACAGCCCGGTGTTGGGGAAAATACCGCCAACTGGGTTATCAGGCGGTGTAAAAACATTGATTCTAGTTAAATTTGATAAAGACAAAATTTTTAATGCGTCAACCTGTGGCGATAATTGTGCAAAGTGGCTGCTGAAAATTGCAGAATCAGAGGATAGAACAATTAATCTTTTGCATTTAATGGATTTTGGACCAGAATCCTTTAGTATTCATATTTTGAATACAGATCAAATTGTTCATTCTATGGAAGAACTTGTGTCGATAGCGGGAGAATTTGTCTAGGAGAGAGTGCGATGAAGGGAAAGCATAGAGTTGTTGTTTCAACTAAACGTTTAAGAATGCAACAGCAATTTTTTCATCATTTACACATGAGCCGGAAGTTGAAAGGTTCTAAAGAGCAGCAGAAATATGGCAAAGAAAAAAATGAAGGGACATAAAAAGATATATGATTAGTTTTTATAAGAGTATTGTTGACCAGGACAGGGCTTCGATTGTTATATGTAATCTTAAGCATGAGATTATCTACATGAATCCGGCTGCTGTTAACAGCTATGCGAAGCGAGGCGGTGATAAACTTATTGGAAGAAGTCTGTTAGATTGTCATAATCAGGAATCCAGGGATAAAATACAGAAGGTAGTGGACTGGTTTGGGGCAGATGAGAGCCATAACCTTGTCTATACTTTCCATAATGAGAAGCAGAATAAAGATGTTTATATGGTTGCACTCAGAGAAGAGGGAAGACTGATAGGATATTATGAAAAACATGAATATCGAAATTCAGAAACTATGAAACAATATGATTTGTGGTGATGTTATGGCACAGGACGAATGGTGCAGGCAGTTATTCAAGAATGAGGAAATACGACAGGAACTTACCCGTGTGGTAAGAAGAAAAAATGGAATGAGGTAAGCAACAATATGGAATCAAAACAGAAAAGAACAGCTCTTGTCACCGGCGGAAGTTCCGGAATCGGACGATGTACCGCAGTAGCATTAAGTAAGGCTGGCTACATAGTCTATGAGTTCAGCCGCCGGAGGCTGTTGGTACATATATTGCGCGGATTGCACAGAAAAATAACTGCGCACCAATTTGTGTGGCGGGTGTGAAGTATAAGATTCTGAGATTTTTATGTAAAATTCTGCCGTGTACATTACGGGCAAAGCTTGTTGGTTCTATTTACGCAAAATAACTGTGATTATTTTATAAAATCCCGATATAGCCCGGGTGTCTGGATATATAACAGTTTTTTTCAGCTTTACGCTAAAATGGTTTCATGTTATCATTATTTTACTTGGAATAATTGATAGCCTGGAGCCATTTTTGATTGAGAGGTGTAAAGAATGGGTAGATTTGTAAATCCTGATAACAGTGCATTTCAGGTGGCACTGAATTCTCCGATATATGTGGATAAAACCGGATTGTTGGAATATACAAATAGCGTACTTAATACAACAGAAGCTTATATCTGTAACAGCAGACCACGTAGGTTTGGAAAATCATATGCTGCAAATATGCTGGCCGCTTATTATAGTAAAGGCTGTAATTCCGAAGAAATGTTTTCGGGGCTGGATATAAGCAGGGAATCCGATTTTAAGACGCATCTTAATAAGTATGATGTAATTCATCTTGATATTCAGTGGTTTCTGGCAAATTGTAATAATGTGGATAATATTGTAGCATTTATTACGAAATCGGTGCAGGAAGAATTAAGAGAGATTTATCCCGGTATCTTCCCAGAGGAAGAGATAAGTTTGTCGGAAAGTCTTTCACGTATTAAACATATTGTTGGACAGAAATTTATTATAATTATTGATGAGTGGGATGTTCTGATCAGAGATGAAGCGGCGAATAAAAAAGTACAGGAAAAGTACATTAATTTTTTGCGGGCAATGTTTAAGGGAACGGAACCGACAAAATATATTCAGCTGGCGTATCTTACAGGTATTTTGCCGATAAAGAAAGAAAAAACGCAGTCTGCATTAAATAATTTTGATGAATTTACAATGCTTGATGCAGGAGTGATGGCACCATATATTGGATTTACAGAAGCTGAAGTGAAGGATCTTTGCGAAAGATATCACAGAGATTTTGAGAAAGTAAAATATTGGTATGATGGTTATTTGCTGGAGGACTATCAGGTATATAATCCTAAAGCAGTAGTAAGTGTTTGTGTGCGGGGCAGGTTTAGAAGTTACTGGTCTGAGACTGCTTCTTATGAAGCAATTGTTCCTTTTATCAATATGAATTATGATGGTTTGAAAAACGCTATAATTGAAATACTTTCCGGTGCTTCGATTAAAGTAAATACAGCTGCTTTCAAAAATGATACGGTGAATATACAAAGCAAAGATGATGTACTTACGTATTTGATCCACCTTGGTTATTTGGGATATAACCAGAACAGAAGAACGGCATTTGTTCCAAATGAGGAAATACGTCAGGAGCTGACTACGGCTGTTGAGAGTAGAAAATGGAATGAGATGATTACCTTTCAGCAGGAATCAGAACGTTTGCTAGAGGCTACACTTAATATGGATGAAGAAACGGTTGCAGAGAAAATTGAGAAAATCCATACAGAGTATGTTTCGAATATTCAGTATAATAATGAGAATTCTTTGAGCAGTGTACTTGCAATTGCATATCTGAGTTCAATGGAATATTATTTTAAACCAGTTCGTGAACTGCCGACAGGACGTGGGTTTGCAGATTTTGTATTTATTCCGAAACCAGAGTATATTTCCGATTATCCGGCGCTTGTCGTAGAACTTAAATGGAATAAGAATGTCAAAACAGCGTTACAGCAGATAAAAGAGAGAAAATATCCTGAATCAATAAAACAGTATACAGGAGATATTTTACTGGTTGGGATAAACTATGACAAGAAGACAAAAGAACATCAGTGTCTGATTGAAAGATATGAGAAAAAATGAATATCTATATTTGATAAAAAAATGGTTTTTCGTTATTACTGTCTCAATTAAGAGAATTGATAACGGAAAACCATTTTTTTATTTCTGAATCTGGTATTGACAGGCCTGAGGATTATTCTGAAAATTTTGTATTGCAAGAACAAGAGCTGATAAGATGCACAAAAAATGACAGATGGATTTATATAATATATATAAAAATTTTAAAATAAAACAAAATATATTGTATGATACATATAAAAATGATAGTATTACTATCATAAAATGCAAAAGGCGGTGAGCAGATGGAAAAAATAGAAGGCACATCTCCAACACGTGTGCGTCAGGCGCAGCAGAGAAGAGATAGAATTATAAATGCCTCTATGAAATTGTTTCAGGAGAAGTGTGTGGAGGATACTTCGATCGAGGAAGTTGCGAAACGGGCAGGTGTGGGAGCAGCGACGGTGTATCGTTATTTTTCTTCAAAGATAGAACTGGTAATTGAGACTGCAGAAGTATACTGGGAAAAGGTTTCGGAGAAATACTTAGGAGAGTTGAAGACGGGTAATATGCCAAATATTGCTGATGCAAAATCAGAGGCTATTTTGAAAATGGATGGCATCGAAAGTTCAGGCTATGATCAGTTACGGAAAATTTTGAATGTTTTTTGCAGGATATTTCTGGAGCAAAAGCCGTTTTTGAAGTTTCTTCACGAATTTGATGTTTTTGTGAAAAAGTATAATGTATCAGAGGAACATTTGGCTGATTATGAAAATGGGATTCTTAAATTAAAACCTTATGTGACCATTGCTCTCGGGAAAGGTCTGGTAGATAAAAGCCTTTCTTTTAACTGTTCAGTGGATGAGATGTATTTCTCTCTGACACATACCCTCCTTGCACTGATGGAGAAATTGGCAGTAGGAGGAGATATTCTGTCATCTGACCAGAATGTGGAGAGTGAAAAGCAGATCCGTATTATTATAGAGCTGCTGTTAAGAGGAATAAAAAATTTCTAAAATATTTTTAATCTGGAGGTGCACGATGAAAAAGTTAACAACAGGGAAAATATGGCAGTTTGCAGCCGGACAGTTTGGATGGGCGATGCTGTCCGGGATTATTTCTAACTGGCTTGTATATTTTTATCAGCCGGATAAGACAGCCATCAGTCAGGGACAGACAGTATTTATTCCACAGGGGCTGGTGGTCTTTGGTATATTTACTATTATTGGCGGAATTACAGCTTTCGGAAGAATTTTTGATGCTTTTACAGATCCAATGATTGCCTCTTTATCTGACAGATGTACGTCAAAGAATGGGCGAAGAATTCCGTTCCTGAAATGGGCATCTTTACCGCTGGCGCTTTCTACAGTACTGGTTTTCTGGTCGCCGGTTAATAAAAACAGTTGGATCAATGGAGTGTTTTTGCTGATTATGATTCTGGCATACTATCTATCCATTACCGCGTACTGTACACCATATAATGCGTTGATTCCGGAACTTGGACATACCCAGCAGGAAAGACTTAATATTTCCACAGTCATTTCCTTTACATTTATTGCCGGAACTGCAGTGGCGTATCTGGCACCTACGATATGGGGGATGTTTATTCCGGCATTTGGCAGAGTTGGTGCTATCCGTATGACCTTTACTTTGATGGCGGCTGTAGCGTTTATCTGTATGCTTGTGCCGGTATTTTGCATTCGTGAAAAGGATTATGTAGATACGGTTCCTGCAAAAGAGTCAGCTTTTGGATCTCTTGCAGCTACTTTTAAGAATGGAGAATTTCGCAAGTTTGTGGCATCTGATATTTTCTACTGGATCGCACTTACCATGTTTCAGACAGGTCTTCCATTTTTTGTCACCAGTCTTTTGAAGCTTCCGGAAACGATGACAACTTTGTATTTTGTGGGAATGACAGCGTTGTCCCTTGTATTTTATATTCCGGTAAATAAGCTTACTCCTAAACTTGGAAAGAAAAAGATGATTTTGTTCGCATTTGCAGTATTTAGCGCTGCTTATTTTTACACCGGATTTATGGGAAAAATGAGCTTTATTCCGGCATCGGTGCAGGGACTGATCCTGACAGTCGTGGCGGCTCTTCCTATGGCGATTTTCGGAATTCTTCCGCAGGCTGTTGTGGCAGATATTTCGCAGAGCGACTCGATTACATCAGGAAGCAATCGTGAAGGAATGTTTTATGCGGCAAGGACATTTGCATTTAAACTTGGGCAGAGTATTTCTATGCTGATATTTACCGCAGTCTCGACGATAGGGGCAGCAGAAGGAACTGGTTATAGAGTTGCTGCTTTTGGGGCAGCAGTATTCTGCTGTATAGGTGGAATTATACTGGTATTTTATAATGAGAAAAAGATTAATGGGATTATTAATAGGCATCAGTAAAGATTATAATACAGGCATGTATCGAATGGTGAAAAGCAGATAGCAATAGAATTATGAAAAAGTAACAGGAGTACATACGAATGGAAATAATACATGAGAATGAATATTTGTATAAAATGAATGATGAAATAGAACCATATCTTGCAACGCACCGTCAGGAGGGGTACGTTCCTGGTGCAGAGGATCATCTGCATCGAAAAGACACGGGGATAGTGGGGAAAATTCATGTACAGCGTTACCTGGCAGAGAAACCGAAAGGCGTGATTATAATCAGTCATGGTTTTACAGAAGCAGCGCCGAAATATGATGAGATGATTTATTATTTTCTGAAGGCTGGATATCATGTGTATATGCCGGAACATATGGGACATGGACAAAGTTATCGCCTGACAGCAGATCCATCTCTTGTACATATAGATACCTGGAAGCGATATGTGAGGGATTTTTTGAAAATATGCCATGTGATAAAAAAAACATACCCTGAATTACCGCTGGTTCTTTTTGCTCATTCCATGGGTGGGGCAATTGGAACAATTGCAGCTGCATGGGAGCCGCAACTGTTTCAGAAGATTATATTGAATTCTCCTATGCTCCGCCCGCTTACCGGAAATGTTCCCTGGCCATTGGTGATCGCTATTGCACAGACGAAGTGCCTTTTGGGAAAAAAGGAAGACTATGTGGCTGGTCAGAAGCCTTATGATGGTAGTGAGACTTTCGAAACCAGTGGATGTACTTCCAGACCGAGATTTGAAAAATATAATGAGCTGCGTAAAGAGAATAAAAAATTCCAGGTTAGTGCAGCCTCTTATGGATGGCTTCTGGCGTCTGTAAAAATGAGCTGGTACATAAAATATTGCGGATGGAAGAAACTGTCAGCACCTGTTTTGCTATTTCAGGCAGAAAAAGATGATTTTGTATCTGTAAACGCATTGAGAAAATTTGCAGAGAAAATCAATCACAGAGGAATCACTTCCTGTGAATATGTATACCTGCCGGGAACCAGACATGAGACCTACTGCAGCGATGACAGGACGATGGAAATGTATTTAGATAAGATTATGAAGTTTCTGGATTCATGTAGCGGGGAGATGTTTTCTCATTATGAGGTGTTGAGAGAGTAAATCATTGTCTGAAAGTTATATAAAACCTTTGGAATGTTACTTTACGCTAAAATGGTTTCATGTTATCATTGTTTTAATTAAATGTGATAGCCGGGAACCATTTTTGATTGTGAGGTGTGATGAATGGGGAGAGTTTTTAATACAACAGGTGTGTGTATTCCAGAGAAACATTATATGGTAAATATTAATGGTCGTTTACAACAGATTAGAGAGCTTGTGGATGCAGGAAAATATTTTACTATTAACAGGGCCAGACAATATGGTAAGACTACAACCTTGCGTGCGCTTGCAGAAATGTTTCGGGATGAATACTATGTTGTATTACTTGATTTTAAGACATTTGACAATGAGAAATTTAGGACAAAAAGCGGGAATCTTCGGCAATTCAATTACCGAGATGAAAGCGTAAACTGTGCATGCCTGGAGAAGAGTTCGATTCTTGCAAGAAATAAGCAGCAGTTTTGAAATCTGGACAGGCATGTATTAAATTTCTCGGATTATTTTTTGGAGGTTTCCATGGATAATAGATTAAAATTACCGGTAGGAATTGAAGATTTCGAAGAAATCCGAAAAGAAGGTTTTTATTATATTGACAAAACAAAACTTATAGAGCAGCTTTTAATGAACTGGGGAAAGGTGAATCTCTTTACGCGTCCTCGCCGTTTTGGCAAGACTTTAAATATGAGTATGTTTAAGTCTTTTTTTGAAATTGGTACGGATAAGTCTGTTTTTGATGAACTCTATATATCTCGCAATAAAAAACTATGCAATGAGCATATGGGAAAATATCCGGTTATTTTTTTGTCACTTAAAGGCGTTGATGGATTAACTTTTGATATTGCTTTAAAACGTATCACTACTACAATGAAAAATGAAGCTCGCAGACATTATTATCTTAAAGACAGTGGCAAACTTGTAAATGAAGAGCGTATGCAGTATGAGCAGCTTTTATTAGGCCAGATGGACGATGTGACAGACAGTATTCGTTTGCTATCGGAACTTTTGTGCAAACATTATGGCAAAAAAGTAATCATCCTCATAGATGAATATGATGTGCCTCTGGATAAAGCGTTTAGTAATGGCTATTATGATGAAATGTCAGAACTCATTCGTGGACTACTGGGACAGGCTTTAAAGACAAATGACTTTCTACAGTTTGCCATCTTGACAGGATGTCTGAGAGTATCTAAAGAAAGTATTTTTACCGGTATTAATAACTTTAAGGTATTATCCATCATGGATACAAGATTTGATGAGCAATTTGGATTTACCGATGAAGAAGTTAAGCAAATACTTACTGATTATGGATTATCATCACATTTTGGAGAGATAAAGGAATGGTATGACGGTTACAGATTTGGTAATGCGGACGTATATTGTCCATGGGATGTTGTAAATTATATTGATTTGTTGTGTGCTGATTCCAAAGCATTACCACAGGATTTTTGGTCTAATTCCAGCGGTAATACTATTGTGCGCAGATTTATTGATAAGGCAAATGTTCAGACAAAAGCTGAAATAGAGAAGCTGATAGCAGGCGAAAGCATAGAAAAGGATGTTTTACAGGAATTGACATATAATGAAATCGATAAGAGCATAGAAAATCTCTGGAGTGTACTGCTTACTACTGGATATCTGACACAAAACGGCCGTACGACAAGCGGAAAATATTTGCTGAAAATTCCAAACAGAGAAATAAGAAATCTGTTTAGCAGACAGATAAAGGAATGGTTCAGTGATGTTTCAAGAAGTGATGGAAAAGTACTTGAAGAGCTTTGTGGTGCATTTGTAAATAAAGAGCCGGAAAAGATAGAAAAGATATTTGGTGACTATTTGTGGAATACCATAAGTATTAGAGACACTGCTGTAGCAAAGGAAAAGAAAGAAAACTTTTACCATGGAATTCTTTTGGGATTATTAGGTTATAAATCCACATGGCGTACGATGTCTAATGCGGAGTCCGGTACCGGATACAGCGATATCCTTGTAGAGGTTGGGGAAAACAGGACAGGCATAGCAATTGAATTAAAATATGCAGAAGGTGGAGATATGGATGCTGCATGTGCTGAAGCATTGCAACAGATAGAAGAAAAAGACTACATTGCAAGATTGAAACAGGATGGTATGCAGAATTTTATAAAATATGGCATAGCATGTTTCAAGAAAAATTGTAAGGTGACTATGGGCGATTAGAAATGGTTTCCTGTTATCAATATCTCAGTTGAGAGAACTGATAACGGGAAACCATTTTTGTTATTTGGCTGCGTTTTTATTTAACAGCCGGAAACAGATTATAAAAAAGATAATTCCATATACAGTTGTAATAGGCGTTGCCATTCCAACATAAGTCAGAGATGTTTCCGGTAATCTTGACATAATGATAGATACCGGAATTCGGATGCAGAATGCGGAAGTGATTCCCTGGATCATAACAGGAATGCTTTTTCCACAGCCATTAAAATATCCGATACTGCTGAAAAGTACACAAGTCAGTATACAGTCGGCAGAGAAACCTTTCAGGTAAGCGGCACTCTGCGCGATTACCTCGGAATCATTGGTAAAGAAAGAGGATAATACTCCGCCTCCGAAGAATCCTACCATAAAGATAATGATTCCAACGGAACATCCGGTAATAATCGCAGTGTAAAAACCTTTCCATGCCCGGCTTTTCTTTCCGGCACCGATATTCTGTGCAACAAATGCTGATACACTCTGCATGACAGAGGACGGAACCAGCATAATAAAGGAAACGATTTTCTGTGCAATTCCATATCCGGCAGATGGCATCAGACCCATCTGATTGATAACAGAATTTACGACAAGAAATGAAATCTGAACAGTTGTCTCCTGAAGTGCGATCGGCACACCTACGTTCAATATTTTCCCCAACTCTTCCTTATAAATCCGACATTGTTCTCTGGAAAATTCTATAGGCATATCCTGCTTTCTTAATACAACGACAGAACAGACAACAGAGACAAACTGTGCAAATACAGTGGCAATGGCGGCACCTGCAACATCCATGTGAAATACTCCAATCAGAAGCAAATCTCCCAGAATATTTACGATGCAGGCAATTCCTACGAACAGAAGTGGAAGGTTTGCATTTCCCACACCTCGCAGCACTCCGCTGATTACGTTGTATGCAATGATAATAACGATACCGGCAGAACAGATTCTGATATAAAGAATCGTTTTGTCAAAGGATTCAGCCGGTGCCTGTAAAAGATGCGCAATTCCTCCGGCGGCAAATTCCAGTACAAATGTCATGATGACAGCAATGATCAGAAAAAGAATGATCGTGGTTCCGACCGCATTTCCTGCTTCTTTTGGCTTCTGTTCTCCGATGTGATGCCCGATTATTACGGTGGAGCCCATCGCAAGACTTGTAATGATAAAAGTAGACATCTGCATAAAGGAACTACCTGTTCCTACTGCGGAAATACTCGAGGCATTTCCGAATTTGCCGACAATCAGCAAATCAACTGCGCCATACGCAGCCTGCAGGATCAATGCTCCAAGTACCGGGATAGCAAACCGAAGCAAAGACTGGAACACAGGTCCTTCTGTAAAACTTATTTCTTTTTTCGACATTTTTTCCTCCTGAGAATGTGGCTTGAATGCTTCCGATAGTAACGAGTGTACCAACAAATTGTGACGCACATCTTACAGAAAGCATTTTTCAAACACACTCTAGTGTATTGATTGCTTGTTATCTGAAGCATTTAGATATTATCAGTATAACATAGGTATTGCGCACATTCTACTGTCACGTTGATAACCTTGTAAGTCTTGGAGTTACTGTGTTACTGTTTACTCAGTGCCTTGTAACAATCTTTTTTCCATATCAAGTAAGCTTCATGTTCTGATTGCGAATATCAGTTGAAGTATGTTACTATAAGAAAAAACATACCTATATCATATGATTTTTGACGAGGTAAATCAGATGGCTGGTGACACAGAAACATGATAAGAAAGGCAAAAAACATGGCAGCAGAAAGAACAGAAGAACTATATAAGGTTTTGCTCAGCAAGGGCTATCCGAAGGAGCTTTGTGCAGAGATCGCATATAAAAATATGAATACAGATTATACCGCAACTAGAATGTTGGGGTATTTATATCGGTATACAAATCCTAAAATCGAAGATCTGGTAGATGAGATGCTGGCGATTTTAAGTGACCGGGCGCAGATAATAGAGAAAAAGGAATCTGAACATGCGCAGGCAGTGATCAGTGAAATGTACCGGAAGGGATTATAAGTGACGAAGAACTTGGAGATAAGATAACAATGGAGCAATATTATTACAACCATATGAATAAGGCGCAGCAGGCTGCATATCACAGCATTCTTAGCGGTGTGAAAAACCTGGCGGATGAATTTCAGATTCCGGCATTAGAGGGAGAAGAACTTTATAATGTATTTTTCCAGATGCGTCTGGATCATCCGGAGATATTTTGGGTGAGCAGTTATAAATACCGGTATTATAAAGACTCTCCGAATCTGATTTTTATTCCGGAGTATCTTTTTGATAAAAAGAAGATTTGCGAACATCAAAAGGCTATGACTGCCAGAGTTGAGAAGCTGATTCGCCCGGCTCAGAAGCTGTCTGAGTGGGAGAAAGAAAAGTATGTACATGATTTTATCTGTGAAAATATCCGCTATGACAAACTGAAAAAATCATATTCCCATGAAATTATCGGACCGTTGGGGCAAGGCGTTGGTGTTTGTGAGGGAATCGCAAAAGCAGTAAAGGTTTTGTTAGATGCACTGGGAGTCTGGTGTGTGATTGCAATCTGTGGAAATAATCCTGAGAAGGGGATTAAGTATCGTCACACATGGAATATCGTAAAAATAGGAGGGACATATTATCATCTGGATGCGACCTTTGATAATACCCTGGGGAAAGATCGTGAGACTTCTGAAATCCGCTATGATTATTTCAATCTGGATGATTCACAGATTTTCAGGGATCATGAGCCTCTTATTGCGCCGGCGCCTCACTGCGGTGATCATGAGCACTTTTACTATAAGGAGAAGAAGCTTTCTTTTACTAAGAAAGAGGATGTGTATAAACGTTCTTTGCAGGCGGCGAAGAAAGGCAAGGTACTTATTTTTCACTGGAGAGGCGGTTATCTGACAAAGGAAGTACTGAAGGAATTGCTGGAGCTTATCCGGAAAGCAGGAGATGAGAAAGACAAAACAGCAATGGTCAGCATAAACTGGCCGCAGGCAGTTATTCGTGTTCAGTATACGGATATGCAGGTACAGGAGAGTGTGACAATAGAGGAAGCGAATGAAGGGGAAAAGGAGTAAGATAGTTGGTTTTTTTGTGATAAAATAAAGAAAAAACGGGAAGGTATCAAAAATTATGAAAAAGGATTCAAGAATGACAGAAGGAAGTATCTCCGGAAAAATCATCCTTTTTGCCATTCCACTGTTTCTCGGAAATCTGTTTCAGCAGTTGTATAATACAGCAGATTCCCTGATCGTAGGCAATTTTCTTGGAAGTAATGCGTTGGCTGCAGTCAGTTCTTCCGGAAATCTGATTTTTTTGATGGTGGGATTTATCAATGGAATTGCCATGGGAGCCGGAGTTGTTGTTGCCAGATATTATGGGGCAAAAATAAAGGACTGTCTGCAGAAAGCAATCCATACAACCGTAGCGTTTGGACTTGTGGCTGGTGTAGTGTTGACGGTTATGGGAATGTTTCTGGCTCCCAAAATTCTGGTACTGATGGGAACACCTGCTGATGTGCTGTCGGAGTCCATCGTGTATTTCCGAACATATTTTGCAGGATCCATAGGGGTTGTTATGTACAATATTTTTGTTGGAATCCTGCAGTCTGTCGGAGATAGTCATCACCCCCTGATTTATCTGATCATCTCTTCATGCATCAATGTTGTACTGGATATTTTTTTTATTGCAGGTCTTGGTATGGGTGTTGGTTCAGCTGCACTGGCAACAGCTATTTCTCAGTTTGTCAGCGCCATTCTTTGTATGATCCACCTGATGCGTGTGGAAGAAGAATATCGGTTAGAGTTGAGAATGATCCGTTTTGACAGACATATGCTAAAACAGATTATTCAGAATGGCGTGCCGTCCGGGTTCCAGAATTCAGTGATCGCTATTGCAAATGTTTTTGTGCAGTCAAATATCAATGCATTTGGGAAAATGGCAATGGCAGGCTGTGGTTCCTATTCAAAGGTAGAGGGATTTGCTTTTTTGCCGGTAACATGTTTTACAATGGCCCTGACAACTTTTGTCAGCCAGAATCTTGGTGCCAGACAGTATGAACGTGCGAAAAAAGGTGCAAGATTTGGAGTTATTTGTTCGGTGATCATTGCAGAATTGATCGGTATTATCATATATGCGGCGGCACCGGTACTGATCGCTGCTTTTAACAGAGATCCAAGTGTAATACATTATGGCGTGATGCAGGCGAGAATAATTGCGTTGTTTTATTGTCTGCTGGCATTTTCGCATTGTATTGCAGCAGTACTACGCGGATCTGGTCATGCGGCAGTCCCCATGATAGTCATGCTTTGTGACTGGTGTCTGTTTCGTGTGAGCTATATCACGGTAGCAGTCCGCCTTATCTCAGATATCCGGGTGATATTCTGGGCATATCCCCTGACCTGGAGCATCAGCTCTGTGATTTTCCTGTATCTGTTTTTGAGGGGAAAATGGGTATACGGATTTGAGAAAGAGAAATAGATAGAATCGGAAACAGCAGCTATATACAAGGCTGCTGTTTTTGAGTATAATAGTAGAAATAAGCAGTGCAAATTGAGGAAGGATCATTCAAATGATAGTTAACAAGTGTTCGGAAAATTTACTTAAAAAATCAAAAAAATTATATGAGAATTACAGGGATAATTGTACAGTGGTCCAGAGAATGCTGGAAAAATATAAAAAGATATATCCCAATATTTCTGATTATTCTATTATGCATTTTATAGATATTGCAGAATTTTGTGATTTAATCATGGATAGACAGAAGTTGGAAGATTTGAATGAAGATGAGTGCTACTGCCTTTTGATGGCGGCTCTGTTTGCTCATACCGGATTTGGTTTAAATCAGGAAATTATGAATAAATATATAAACAAGCTGGGAATCCAAAAGCAGATTCAATCGCTTACATTCTTGCAGATCATGAGCAAATATCATGCTTTGTTCAGTGTGTGTCTGATAGAGGAATATGGAGATATATTTGAATTTCCGTCAGAGATACATAAACATGCCATAATCAGTATGTTGCGTTTTATGGGAGAAAATAGTGATGATATAAATCAACTGGAAGAAATTTTGGTATTAGACAATAAAAATACTGTCAGATTGAAGGATCTGGCAGCAGTTCTTGTGGTTGGAAATCAGCTTGCAGAATTGAAAAATATAAATCCTGATCTGGATTATGAGGATTTTGATAAATATAATTCTGAAGAGATTGTTGGATTTGTTGAAAGAAATGTCGTAAGAAGCATTTCCGTTAAAGGTGGTAAACTTGTGATAGAAGCAGGTGGATCAGATTCAGCATATGCACTGATTGAAAGAAAAGTCAATATAATTATCAATAATTTTAATAAGATTCTCAGAAGTCTCACTCATGAGTCGGGTGACAATACCAGTCTTTTTTGCATTGATTCGATAGAGCTCAAGTGTGTTCTGTCTGCTGAAAATTCAGAGAAGATCTATCTTAATAAAGAAATTGAAGAATCATGGACAGAAGAGGATATTGAACTTTTTCATAAACTTTCTTTTGAAGAAAGAGTATTTTATGCGGATTATCTGTCTACAGAGTTTGAGATCACCAAATTTCTTATGGACTTTGCAAAAATAAATAAAGCAGTACTTGCGGGATTAGAGTATAGAGTAAAATCACCGAAATCCTTATATAATAAGCTCTATCAGAGAGTAGAGAAATCTTTTTTCGATTCAATAGCGGATGTTATTCGTTATACAGTGATACTGGAGCCGAAAAATTATGTTGAACAGATACGCTCTGTGACAGATGCTTTGCATGAGAAAAACTGGAAGATCTATTCGTTGAAAAATTATTGGGTCAATGACAGCTTTCCATATAATGGTGTAAATGCCAAGTTTAAAAACTCACGCAACTATCGTATTGAAGTCCAGTTCCATACTCAGGAAAGCTTTGATGTGAAAATGAGTGAGGAAGATCATAAACTGTATGAACAAAGAAGAGTTTTAGAACCGGGCTGTGATGAATATAACAGAATATTACAGTTACAGCTGAAATTATATTCAGATATGGAATATCCTGAAAATATTGCAGATTTAGAAAAAATTTAACTGAATCAAGTAAGTCCTCTGCTTCAATTGCAAATATCCGCCTGACCCTACAGCATCAAATGTTATAGCAGGAGGTACCGGATAATTCCGGGTCATTTGATGCATGACGATTAAAACCTGACAACAGCAGATTGTTGTTCTCCATATTAGTATATGTTCTGCATAGAAGCCTGTGAATGGTTGTAAGAGAGAAGATTTATGAAAATAGTGAAAAATAAACAATCCAACAGCTATACTCTTGAAGATAATGTGGGATTATGTTGTATTATGTGAATTCTTGTGAGGTTTCAGTAGAAAATAGCTTGTAATTATAATGAAAACAAGATATACTAGTATAAAAGACAGCAGTCGGGAGAACCATTTTCCCGTCTCGTAAGGAGGATAAAATGGCAAAAAACTATGATGGCATGGCAGTTGGGGCATTTGAACTGGATAACCTGGTAGCTTGCTTTGTCGCTCTCGATGCAGCATCCAAGGCTGCAAACGTAACGATTCAAAGCGTCGAACGAAACCGACTGAAAAGCGGAGCATGTGTAAAAATACGCGGCAGTGTTTCTGATGTGAATGCAGCAATGGAAGTGGCCTTAGAGACAGCCAAACCCCTTGGCAAGATTGTTTCTCACACAGTGATCGCATCACCTTCCGCAGATACTGAAGTGGCACTTAAGATGACCATTAACAAATAGAACATGTCAGGAGGAAATGAGAAGATGTCATATGGAGCATTAGGATTAGTAGAGGTTGTGGGAAGCTGTAATGCAGTAGTTGTCCTTGACCAGATGCTGAAAACATCAGATGTGGAATTCCGTACCTGGCATACCAAGTGCGGAGGTCACGCAACTATATTCTTAAGTGGCGATATAGCAGCAGTAAAGGCAGCAGTAGATGCTGTAAAGGGAAACCCGCCCTGTGAAATTATAGCAGCAGCTGTAATCTCAGCACCGTCTGAAGAAACATCAAGACTGGTGAAAGAAGAGGAAGAAAAACACCATAAATAATAGCTAAAAGGACTTTCTGTAAATCAGTAAATGAAATGCAGAAAGTCTTTTTGGAATATGTATAAAGATTCTGCAGTAAAGAAGTGTCAGGGTATTGAAAATGATGTGAAGGTAGTATTAAATCAAGAAGGCAGGTATTTCGGAAGATGGATTATAAGAGTGTAAAAATATCAGAAGATGCAAAAATTGCAAGGCAGTCAGTGGTTATTGGAGATGTAACTATTGGGCGTGACAGTTGTGTTCTTCATTATGCTGTGATACGTGGCGATGATGCTCCGATCGTGATCGGTGAGAAATCTAATGTTCAGGAAAACTGTACGATTCATGTAAGCCGTAATATGCCGGTACATATTGGGAATAATGTGACAGTTGGACATAATGCAGTGCTTCATGGATGTATGATCGGTGACCGTACATTGATCGGAATGGGAGCGGTTGTTCTTGATGGTGCCATAATAGGTAAGGATTGTATCATAGGAGCAGGAAGTCTTGTGACAAAGAATACAGTGATACCGGACGGTTCTCTGGTGATGGGAAGTCCTGCAAAGATTAAACGAAACCTTACATGGGAAGAAAAGCTGGGAAATCTTGAAAACAGTAAAGAGTATGTTTCTGTGTCTGCCGAAATGCAGAAGCAGGGTGTATTGTAAAAATCAGACAATAAAAATATCCCCGGAACTTTATGTAAAAACAGTGGAGTTCCGGGGATATTTATGTATATCAGACAGTAATCTTAAACCAGTCTTTTTCTTCAAAATCTACTACTGTGCAGTCATTTGCATAAGTGCATTCCGGAAGAATGATCATGGCATGGAGTACTTCATTGTTTAAAGGAAGAGGACATAAATGCCAGATAGCAGCATTGATCTTCACCATAGTTCCTTTTGGAACTATGAATGCTCTGGTAAGTTCCGGAACAGGTGCGCCTGCAGAAGCCGGTGCTACATGTATGATCATGTCATCATCCAGTGCAACAATTCCTTCCCAGGTAGTTGTGTGATATTCAGCAGCTTTAACGATGCGTTCATCTTTATGTACTGCAATAGGTGAAAAACCAATGGATCCCATACAGGTACCGGAAATACGGTCTGGATAAAATTTATGTATTTCACCCTGTAATGGATAGCCTTCTGGCTCTGTCATGCTGAAAAATGTACCAAATGGTGCAAAATCTGCAGCATTAATTTTTGTTGCTTTTAGTTCTCTCATGGTATAATACCCCCTTATATAGTATTTTATGAAAAGTTTTGATTATTTTTTTTGTGTGACCGGTGGAAGATCACAGTGATAAGCGATACCCAGTGGGGTTACCAGCAGAGGATGTACCGGACGATAAACAGGTAGCCCAAGCTTTTTTTCAAATACGCTTGTGAAATCTTCAAAACTTGCGGAACCGCCTACAACATATACAGCGGGTACCTGGTAGCCTGTGAGAAATCTCTGAGTGATCGTGGCCATTTTTTCTACAGTTGCTTTGATTACAGGGAAAATTTCAGCTTCTTTTGAACGATCTGTTTTTAAAATTTCAGCTTCTTCGTATGGGATGTTATAGTGCCCTGCTACAGTCATGGTCATGTGACTGCCACCGGTAGCTTCATCGTCTGTGTAGATTACTTTGCCGTCTTTGAGAATGCTGATTCCTGTAGTGCCTCCACCTACATCCACTACAGCGCCGTCTGAAATCTTAAGTACAGCAGCTGCAGCGGTGGGTTCGTCTACGATATTGGAAACCTCAAAACCTGCACCCTCCAGCACATATTGAATACTTTTTGAACTTCCTTCGGAAACTCCGGGTGGGATTGCAGCTGCAGCGTAAGGAAGCTCAGTTTTCAGTTTTTCTTCAAGTTCAGCCTTCAGCCGTGTAACAAGCTGAACAGATTCATAATAATTGACGATCACGCCGTCTCTGATAGCCTGGGAGGGAGCGGATATGCCGGCAATCGGACGGTTGGTAGTGTCTACAACTGCCAGAACTGTATTAGCTGTACCCAAATCCACACCTACTTTCAGACGGCCTTTGAATTTTTTGCATTCACCGGTTTGAACAAGATCGGCGAAATTTGATAAAGTTCTGTTTTTCAATTCCATATCTGTATACTCCTGATATTTTATTTTATAGATGAAATCGTTTGACATTGTTACTGCTCATTCCGTTCTCAGCAACATGTTTTTCGATTTTTGCTGTTTCAGAAAAAACAACAAAAAATTGCAAACAGATATTATATATTATAGAATAATCAGTATGGAAAAGCAACAAAATATGCCGTTAGGTTATGAAAAGAATAGAAAAATTATTGGTAAATATCAAAGTTTTCATTAAATATTTTTTCATTGTGTGATAAAATATTTAATGAACTTAAATACTTCTTGAATTCTTAAATAAAGAAAGGATGCTATACAGGAATCCGCATAGTGGCTATGTTTTTGGGAATCTTTCTGGCAGTGTTGGCATATTGGTCAAAAACAGTGGAAATCCTGATAGCACCTGTAATTGCGGTGGTCAAATCTACACCTGTGGCGTCTTTTATCATTTTGTGCCTGATATGGATACCTTCCAGAAATCTGTCAGTTTTTATTTCTTTTCTTATGGTCCTGCCTGTGATATATACAAATATCCTTGAGGGAATACAGCAGACTGACAGTAAGATACTGGAAATGGCAAAAGTATTTCAGGTGAATCCCGGAAGAAAGATCAGATATATTTATGTATCGCAGGTACTGCCTTATTTTCTATCTGCATGCAGGCTTTCACTTGGGATGTGCTGGAAAGCAGGAGTGGCAGCAGAGGTTATCGGAGTACCCTCAGGTTCTATTGGTGAGAAACTGTATAATGCAAAAATATATCTGAATACTCCTGATCTTTTTGCATGGACGATTGTGATTATTGTGATAAGTTTTGTATTTGAAATTTGTGTTGCGTTTTTCCAGAAGGGAAAACCACTTGTATAAGAGGAAGATCCGGATGTGGAAAAACTACACTGATACGGCTTCTTTTGGGGCTGGATATTCCGGATAAGGGAAAAATAGAAGGGATAAGTGACAGGAAGATCAGTGCAGTATTTCAGGAAGATCGCCTGTGCGAAAATCTGAGTGCTGCTTCCAATATAAGAAAACAATATCAGACAGAGAACTGGAGGAGGCATATAAAGCAGTTGCGCTTACTGAGGTATGGCAGAAACCGGTTCGTGAATTAAGCGGAGGAATGCGCAGAAGAGTGTCTATCCTGAGGGCATTGCTGGCTGATTCAGACTGTGTGATTATGGATGAACCTCTCAGAGGTCTTGATGAAAAAACCAGAACAAAAACAATTGATTATATTTTAAAAAAGACCGAGGGAAAGACATTGATCTTTGTTACCCATGAAGAACAGGAAGCAGTTTGGCTAAAGGCCGACAAAACATTAAAATTTATGAAGGATCATCTGATAAAATAATCCGGAAAGTGATGGGATAAAATAATGCAGACTTATACATATGTTTCAAAGGGAAAATTTGAATTAATGGAAAAACCAAAACCAGTACTTATGCATGAACGAGATGCAGTTGTAAAAGTAACGCTTGCAAGTATCTGTTCAAGTGATCTGCACATTAAACACGGAAGTGTTCCCCGTGCAGTTCCTGGTATAACTGTGGGACATGAGATGGTAGGTATTGTTGAATCAGTTGGAAGTGCTGTAACTCATGTAAAACCGGGGGATCGTGTGACTGTAAATGTAGAAACCTTTTGTGGTGAATGTTTTTTCTGTAAAAAAGGTTATGTAAATAACTGTACAGATGAGAATGGCGGATGGGCTCTTGGCTGTCGTATAGATGGTGGTCAGGCAGAATATGTAAGAGTTCCGTTTGCTGACCAGGGACTGAACAAAATTCCGGAAGGAGTTACTGACAGACAGGCTTTGCTGGTAGGAGATGTTCTTGCCACTGGCTATTGGGCTGCACGTATTTCTGAGATCACAGAGGAGGATACTGTGCTGATCATTGGAGCTGGTCCTACAGGGATTTGCACTTTGCTAAGTGTTATGCTGAAGAATCCAAAGTGTATTATTATGTGTGAAAAAGATGAAAACAGAATTCATTTTATTAATGAACATTATCCGGAGGTTCTTACTGTCTCGCCGGAGGAATGCTTTGATTTTGTCCAGGACCATAGTGATCACGGTGGAGCTGATGTAGTTCTTGAGGTTGCGGGAGCGGAATCTACATTTCGTCTGGCATGGGAATGTGCAAGACCAAATGCAACTGTGACAGTGGTTGCACTTTATGATAAGGCTCAGGTACTGCCACTTCCGGATATGTATGGAAAAAATCTCACATTCAAAACAGGTGGAGTGGATGGATGTGATTGTGAGGAAACCCTGAAACTGATCGCAGAAGGTAAGATTAATACAGAACCACTTATCACACATACCTATCCGCTTAGCAGAATCGAAGAAGCATATGAACTTTTTGAAAATAAGAGAGATGGTGTGATCAAAGTAGCGGTAGAGTGTTAGAGCGTGTTTCGAAAACGATGTACTAGCAGGATCGCTGTAGATGAAATGAGAGAAATGAGCAGGTCTGTGAAAAAATATCTGGAGCAGTTTCTTTTTTGATGTATCGGCTGAAAATAGTGCTGTGGCAGATACCTGCCTGAGCCAAATCTCATTTTTTAACCGAATCAAGTAAGTCCCCTGCTTCAATTGCGAAAAGCAATAAGCAGTGGGTGGGGACTTACTTGTATCAGGAGGAGTGCAAGCTCCTTCTGATAAACTGCGAAGCAGTTATTCGGTTATGAGCAAGTAGCGAAGCGGATTGCGAATATCCGCTTGACTGTATAAAAATACAGGAAAATGACAAAAATTGATAAAATATGTAAATTTTTAGTTATATTTTAAGCATTCTATGGTACACTAGAGTGTGTCTGAAAAATGCTTTTCGCAAAATCTACCGCAAAGTGGGGCGTGCAGATTGTGAGAATGATTTTTCAAACATACTCTAGTATAGTATATCAAAAATGGGAGGAAAACTCGAAAATGAGCAAAAAAGAAGGAAAAGGATTAAAGTCTTTCAACAAGGGATTTCAAGTGCCTGACACTTACATTATTATCTTTTTAGTAGTTGTTGTCGCAGCACTTCTGACTTTCCTTGTACCAAAGGGATTTTACGAAACACAGGATATTTCGTACATGATCAATGGTGTTGAGAAAACCCGTACAGTAATCAAAGACGGAAGTTTCCAGTATCTGACAGACGATGCAGGAAATGTAGTAACAGAGGGAGTAGCACTCTTTAGTGGAGATGGTGGAACAGGATTCTTCAACTATATGTATAACGGAATCGTAAGTAGTTCTGCAATCGAGATTATCGCATTCCTTATGGTAGTAGGTGGTGCATTCGGTATCATGATCCGTACAGGTGCGATTGAATCCGGATTGATTGGATTGATCCGTAAGGCAAAGGGAGTAGAAAAACTGCTGATTCCGATACTTTTCGTACTGTTTTCTCTTGGTGGAGCAGTTTTTGGAATGGGAGAAGAAGCACTTCCGTTTACTATGATTCTTTGTCCGTTGTTTGTAGCAGTTGGATATGATTCAGTTATCGCAGTTCTTGTTACTTATGTTGCAACACAGATTGGTTTCGGTTCATCCTGGATGAATCCATTCTCTGTAGGTATTGCACAGGGTATTGCAGGTATTGATGTATTCTCCGGAGCAGGATTCCGTATGGTAATGTGGGTAGTATTTACAGTTCTTGGCTGTGGAATGACTATGTTCTATGCGTCAAAGATCAAAAAGACTCCGACAATTTCAATCGCATATAAGACTGATTCATATTTCCGTGAGCAGAATGAAAAAACAGGAATTGACGAAGGACATTCATTTGGTCTTGGACATATTTTAGTTCTTCTGACATTGGCTGCTACAGTAGTATGGGTAATTTGGGGAGTTATGACTCAAGGATACTACATGCCAGAGATTGCTACACAGTTCTTCATTATGGGAATTGTTTCCGGTGTGATCGGAGTTATCTTTAAACTGAACGATATGAAACTGAATGATATCGCAACATCATTTAAAGATGGAGCAAAAGACCTGATTGGTGCTGCACTTGTTGTTGCTATGGCACAGGGTATCATGCAGGTTCTTGGTGGATCTGATCCGACAACACCTACAGTTATTAATACAATTATGTATAATATTTCAAATGCACTGTCTGGAGTTTCCGGAGCAGTTGCAGCAGTACTTATGTATCTGTTCCAGTCTGTATTCAACTTCTTCGTTGTATCCGGAACAGGACAGGCTGCAATCACAATGCCGATCATGGCTCCACTGTCAGACCTGTTAGGCGTTTCACGTCAGACAGCTGTAGTTGCATTCCAGCTTGGTGATGCATTTACAAACCTGATTGTTCCTACATCCGGATGTCTGATCGGATCTCTTGCAATTGCAAAGATTGAGTGGTCTAACTGGATTAAATTCATGTGGAAATTCCTTGGCGTATTAATGATTGGTGCAATCATTACAATTCTTATTGCAGTTGGAATTGGATTCTAAAACATACATTTGATAATTGAGAGTGATTTATGATGAAATTAATTCAGAATATTGATGTCTATGCCCCACAGCATCTGGGGAAAAAAGATGTACTTACAATCAATGATAAGATTGTCAAGATTAAAGATGCAGGTTCTATATCTGCAGAGGGATTTCTTTCTGAGGCAGAAATGATCAATGGAGAGGGTTTACTTTTAACTCCGGGATTCATTGACAGTCATGTTCATGTACTCGGAGGCGGTGGCGAAGGTGGATTCGCCAATCGTACTCCGGAAGCAACTATGGAAGGACTTACGAAGTTTGGAGTAACAACAGTTGTTGGCTGCCTTGGAACAGATGGAATCGGTCGTGATATGTGTGCACTGGTTGCAAAGACAAAAGGATTGAATGAGCAGGGAATGTCTGCATACTGTTATACAGGCAGTTATCAGATTCCGGTTCACACGTTGACTGACAGTATTGTAAAAGATATTATGATGATTCAGGAAATCGTTGGAACCGGAGAAATCGCGATCTCTGATCATCGTTCTTCACAGCCGACTTTTGAGGAATTTGCACGTGTTGTTGCGGATACAAGACTTGGTGGTGTTCTTTCCGGGAAAGCTGGTATTGTAAATGTTCATCTTGGCGACAGTCCAAGATGCTTAGATCTTATTGAACGAGTGGTAGATGAGACAGAGATACCGGCTTCTCAAATACTGCCAACACATATCAATCGAAATGAGATGCTTTTTGGCAAGGCGATTGAGTATGCGCTGAAAGGCGGAGCAGTAGACTTTACAGGAAATGAAGATATTGATTATTGGGAAACTATCTGTGATGAGGTACGTGTATGTAATGGTATCAAACGGATGTTAGATGCAGGAGTAAATCCTGACCGCATGACAATTTCTTCTGATGGACAGGGAAGCCTTCCGATGTACAGTAGTGATGGCGAATTCCTTGGAATGGGTGTTGGACAGTCCAGCTGCCTTCTGAAGGAAGTAAAGGAATGTGTATTTAAAACAGAAATTCCTTTAGAAATAGCTATTTCTACAATTACATCTAATCCGGCAGATATTCTTCGCCTCAAAGGAAAAGGTAAGGTTGAAGAAGGCTATGATGCGGATCTTTGTATTCTTGACCAGGAACTTCAGCTTGTTGAAGTAATTGCAAAAGGGAATACAGTTTATACAAAATAAAGTATATTGATGTTAGAAGCATCAGTCATTCAGTTGGCTGGTGCTTTTTGCATGCGGGGATAGCTTGTAATGAAACGGATTTACAAGCTGACAAATGATGGTATAATTAATTCTATTGTTGAGCTGATAGAAAGGGTATAGGTATGAGAAAAGCAATCGTATATGCATCGGTACATCATGGAAATACAGAAAGAATAGTAAAGAGCATAGCAGAAGAGTGTCAGGTCGATTTGATTGATGCAGTAAAACAGTCAGATGCAGATCTGAGTAGTTATGATATGATCGGGTTTGCGTCAGGAATCTATTTTTCAAAGTTTCATCAGTCGATATTGAAATTTGCGGAAAAGAATTTACCAGATGACAAAAAGGTCTTCTTGATCTGTACTTATGGTGGAAGTGCGAATTATAAATCCATAGAGCAGATTTTGGATAAAAAACATGCCAGTGTAGATGGTAAATTCGGATGTAAAGGATACGATACATTTGGGCCGTTCAAACTGGTTGGAGGTATTGCAAAAGGACATCCGGATGATAAAGATATCCAAAATGCAGTGGAGTTTGTAAAAGACTTAAAAAAGTATAAAGAAGTATAAAGAAGAAATAGAAATATTGGGTAGGAATGTGAAATAATGCAGACAGATTACAATACTTATGAAAGCCTTCGTGCAATACTTGAGAAAGAAACACCAATTCTTATTGCGCAGATTCGTGCGTTGTACAGAGAGTTAGATAAGAAATTTCATCTTCAGGGAGCAAAAGTGCCAATAATTTTTGGCTTTGATACGGACTCCTTGGGGTCTTATAATCAAAAAGGACACGGACAGAAAGAACATTTTCATTTTTCTCTGTTTTTTATAGGATATGCTGTAAATAATCCACTCAGCAAAGAAGACAGAATGGATCTCTACAAACACGAATACGCACATTATATGCGATACAATATGCCTATTCCTAAACAGTATCAGTGGCAGCCTAGAATTCACGGAAGTGCATGGAAATACTGCTGCTCATTGGTAGGTGCGGCACCAACGCCCTATTACAAAGCGGGTGAGGCGCTGATGAATCACAATTATGAAAAAACTCTGATGAATCCGATTCATGACAAAACAGTCACCATACGGGATCAACACCGAAGAGAACAGGAATACAGAAGAACGCAGAATGTGATTATAAAATATGAAAAAGGGGAAAGCGTCGATCATCCGAAATTTGGCGAAGGAATTATAGAAAAAATAGAGCAACGATCTTGCTCTGTGAGTCTTCATATTCGCTTTGGAGAAGAACTGAAAGTGATAGATCAGAAATGGCTTCTTCAGACAAAATACAAAAAAAGAAAATCTGAAAGCCCGTGACCAGATGGCCTGGTTAGAGCAATAAACAGTATCTATATTCAGAAGCAGTATTTCCTATATCGGCAAAAACACAACAATTCAGGTCGAATATTATTGATATTTTTGCCGATGATGTGATCGAAACAGCAAATCACTTCCGCTGCATGGATACCGCCCTTCCGGAAGAAGTTGCCGATAAAATGAAGGCCTTGCTGACGGAATACAACGCCAAAGAAGAAAGATAAAGAAAAAGCAGATCAGGTTGCAGATGAAATTATAAAAAATACATACAAAACACTCACGACAAGAGGTATGAAGGGATGTTATGTATATTGTACGGATGCCGCCTTGGTTCAATATTTTAAGAAACTGTTAAAATAAAAATGATAAAGGGGTAAAAGTTCATGAAGGAAAAAACAATAGAGTGTATTCGCAAATTTACAGAAGACCGGGATCGGGATCAATTTCATAGTCCGGTAGTCAGAGCATTTGGGGACTACGGTAATACTACGAATGAGGGAATGCAAATGAGCCGATGTAGAAGTGCAGATTTTAACGGTAGTAGTAATCGTTAAATTGTAAGGGCTATCGTTATATAGTGTGCAATCGTTGAATAGTCTAGCAGTATCGTGTAAAATGAATATCTAGTTAGATATGGACATATAATATTAAAGCAGCCGCAAGCTGTGATTTGAACTATATTTGACCTTGACAGGCGGCACATTTGAATGTATACTTTAAGTACAGTAAGAGATTACTGCAAATGTTTGTTGCTACTCGATATGCAACTCAAATAAGGTCGAGTTCAAATGTTTGTCGCTACTCGATATGCGACTTAGAAAAGGTCGAGTTCAAATGTTTTGAGGTTTCGTTCGAGAGGACGGAGCCTCTTTTTGACGATAGGAGAAGAAATGGAAATAGGGCATTTTTATTATATTGATGATCAATACTTTAAGGATTTTTCAGATCCTTATTTGATGCAGAATAAGGAAAAGGTAAATGGACAGTTACATGATAGACCATGTTTTTATGCATTCCAGGATAGTAATACGCAGCTGTTTTGGATGATACCATTTTCATCACAGGTTTCTAAATTTAAAGGAATCTATAATAAGAAAATGCAAAAGTATCATAGGTGCGATACAATTGTTTTTGGAGAAGTGATTGGTCATGAGAAGGCATTTTTGATTCAAAATATGTGCCCGATTACAGAAAAATATATGAAAAATGAGTATCTGGACTCTGTTGCTAATATACCAGTTCGTGTTGATGGTAGATTAGAAAAGGAGTTAAAGGATAAAGCAGGAAAAGTTTTAGCATTGCAGAGAAAGGGAGCAAAGTTGATTTTTCCAGATGTCCGTAGTATAGAACAGGAATTATTAAAATACTGAAATGATGAAGAAGCGTGCAGACCTGCTTGGACAGATGCGAAATTTCCTTGATGAACACGAGGACAAGCAGGGAAAACTGACCGTTGATGATGCAATCACCTATTCTAATATGGAAGCGGAATTTGATGGATTGACCGATGTTATTTCTCGTGCGCAGAGGGAGGCAGAGCTGTCTAAGCCGATTAATTCTCCACTTACAGGGAAACCATATATCGCAGGTTCAGCTCCGGAACAGAAGAAAGGACGCGCTTCTGACGAATACAGACAGGCCATGCTTACAGCAATGCGTACCAATTTCCGTCAGGTTTCTAATCTCCTGCAGGAGGGGGGGAGATGCGGATGGAGGTTACCTTGTTCCAGAAGAATATGATCGCAGATTAATTGATGTGCTGGAAGAAGAAAACATCATGCGTGGACTCGCTACTGTAATCACTACTTCCGGGGAACATAAGATTAATATTGCTGCTTCCAAGCCTGCTGCTGTATGACAATGCGTTCAATCTGGAAAGCTATATTATTACACAATTCGGCAAGGCGCTGGCAAATGAAGAAGAGGATGCGTTTCTGAATGGAAATGGAGTAGGAAAACCAACAAGTCTTTTTGACACAACGCATGGTGGACAGCTCTTGAATACTCTGACCGCAGGGATTAAGTCGGATGATGTGCTTGATCTGGTTTATGGTCTGAAGCGTCCATATCGTAAAAATGCTTCCTTTATTATGAACGATGGAACATTAGCACAGCTTCGAAAACTGAAAGACAACAATGGTGCTTATATTTGGCAGCCGTCTTATCAGGTAGGGGAACCGGATCGTGTGCTTGGCTATGAAGTGCATACTTCTGCGTATGCTCCGAAGGATGCCATTTCTTTTGGTGACTACAAATACTACAATATCGGTGATCGTGGTTCCAGATCCTTCAAACAGTTAAATGAGCTGTTTACCGGAAATGGTATGATCGGTTATGTAGCAAAGGAACGTGTGGATGGAAAACTGCTCCTGCCAGAAGCTGTTCAGATTATGAAACTGAAGGGAACAGAATGACCTGAAAGTTCTCCTTTCTCATAAGTCATGACTCCTAAGCCATCTTCCTATACCTAAAAAACTAAACCCTGTTTACTCTAGGCAAACAGAAAAAAATCAGTATAATGAAGGTAGGGGAAGGGAGGCTTTTATATGCAATTCAAATATCAGGATTTAGGAGAAGGAATCATTAAACTGTTAAAGCAAAGAAAACAGAATGGCGAAAATATCATGGTTATTAGAGCAACAGAAGTGAAAAGACTTCTGGATGTGCAGAAGATATGTGGGCCATGCCGGAATGGAAGGTATGCAATGATCTGTCAGGCTATGAAATATGCGTCAGACCGAATTCCAGCAAAACAGATTGATGGAAATTATGAAAGTTCCAATTATACATTAGAATATCAATTGAATTTATTTTAAGAAGAGTCAGACTTGTGTGGGAAAATGCGCAGGTCTGATTTTCTTTTGGGGGTGATTGCAGTGTTTTTGACACTTGAAGAAATGAAAAATTATCTCCGGGTAGACCATGAGGAGGACGATGGCCTGCTTGCCGATTTTCTGAAAGCATCGGAAAAACTGTGTATGGATATCGCCCGGATGGAAGATCGGCAGGAGTTTGAGCAAAGTCCGAATGCCAAGATCGTTGTGCAGTACGCAGTTGCTTATCAGTATGAACACAGGGAAGAAGCAGACCACCATGCGCTTACACTGACTCTACGGGCTTTACTTTTTGGGGAGAGAAAGCCGGGATTCTAAGATGGATGTCTCACTTTTAAATGTAAGATTACCTTTCAGGAAGCAGTGGTGGAGTCTGATGAGATTGGTAACCGGACAAATAAATGGAAAGACTACTATACCTGCCATGCAACTGTGAGTGGGGAGAACGGATCGGAGCAGAATACAGCCGGACAGATGGTGGAGGATGGAAAAGTAGATTTTACTATCCGCTATTGTAAAAAGGCAGCAAAGATAGATTCGACCGGATTCAGGGTTTCTTTTCAGGGGGAGTTTTATAACATTTTAAGTGTAGATCATATGAATTACAAAAAGAAATGTTTGAAATATAGATGCCAAAAAAAGAGGAGATAGTAGTGAGTGAAAATGTGCGGATAGATCAGCTTGCGGAAGCTGTGATGAAAGGGCTGACAGAGTATGCGGACCTTGCAACAGATGATATGAAAAAAGCTGTAAAGTCGGTGGGAAGAACTGTTCGAAAAGAAATAGAAGCTAATGCACCGGCAGAAGAAGTAGGAGTGAAACAGTTGGAAAAGGAGATTGAGAGGAGCCTGCATAATGGATAAGATTCTTGCTGTGTTGCGGGAAACAGGAATTTCTTTTGCATATGACCACTTTGCAGAAGGAGAAGCGGTAGAGCCACCGTTCATCTGCTATCTATTTCCGGGGAGTAACAACTTTGCAGCAGATGGAAAGGTTTACCACAAAATTGGAAGAGTAAATATTGAATTGTATACAGATAAGAAAGATTTAAAAGCAGAACAAAAAGTGAAGGATGCTTTAGATGCAGCTTCCATTTTTTATGCAAAATCCGAGGTTTGGATTGACAGTGAAAAACTATATGAAGTTCTTTATGAGATGGAGGTTTAGGAATAACTTTAGCAGAGAGTTAAAAATTATCATGTTATAGTATCGACAAATGAAGGATTTTTGCGTATAATATCACGAAATAGAAAGTCTATTGTGATTAAAAATTCAAGAAAGGTTGTCGTAAAACATGGAAAGAAATAATAATGGATTCACACTTGTAGAATTGGTAGTTGTGATTTCTATTCTTGGTGTATTGATTGCAATTTTAGCTCCATGGTATACATCGAAAATACACAAGGCGAAAGTAGCAACGGATTGGGCGAATGTGAAATCTTATTATAATGAGATACAAACAGATTATATGTTTACAGATAAGCACAATCCCAAAGTTCCCATTGATTGGCATACAAATCCATATTATGATTGGAAGGTGCTTACTTCATTAAGTGGGGAAAAAGTACCGATGAAAACAGGAATGTGTGCTGTGAGTTTTGAAGAAAGTAACGGCTATTCCATAACATATCAGTGTAATGCAAGACATTCACAATGCGAGTTTGAGGTGGGAGTACAGAAATCTGATTCATAATAAAAAAGAGATTGATTGTGAAAAGTCATATGGTAAATAGTATTTTAAGATATATACGGTTGTAAATGATCATTTGTTAGTTTGAAAATTTTATAATGTTACATAGAACATCTGTCAGAAATGGCAGGTGTTTTTCATTTGTTTGGAGCTCAAGAGGCTCCTTTTTTGTATCCGTTTTTAAGGAGCTTCCGATATGGTGCTGAATCCAAATGTCAGCGTAGAGCAGATGAATGAAGGCTATACAGGAACAGCGAATGCGGAGGGAAGCTCCGAGCTGATTGCTGCGATTACTTCTGCAATGCAGAACGTAAAGGGAGACAGCGGTGATCTTGTGATTCCGGTTTATCTGGGAGGTACCCTGCTGGATGAAGTGATCATTTCGGCACAGCAGCGGGCAAATCTAAGAAGTGGAGGAAGATAGAATGGCATTTATACAGTATCTGATTTTTAATGAGGAGCTGCTTCCTTTTCCAGATTCCTATGAAATCACTCTTTCCGATGTGGAAGCGGATTCCAGCGGAGAAACAGAGGCCGGAACCACACAGAGAGATGTGATAAGGACCGGAGTGGCAGAAATTTCGGTCTCTCCCAAGTGGGTAAAGCGTCTGACCGTTTATTCGAAGCTGCCAAAGATCGCGGTGAGGTATTGGAATTAAAAGAGCAGAAATGTATATCAGCAATTATAAAGTAAAGTTGAAAAAAGACACTTCTTATAAGGGACTTTGGATAGTTAGCTTTACTCTGAATGTGTATACCCATATGGGATTGGATGATGCAGAGAAGGAATTGCAAAATGCAAGAAAAAAATGGGAATTTCGGATAAAGACGATAAGCCTTTGAAACAGAATATGTTCAAGGTAGTTTGAGAGTAAAATATTATAATAGGAAACGATAGCATCCAAGGTTTATACAACTTGGGTGCTTTTTTATGGAAAAGATTGAAATGGTATGGTAGAATAATTAGAAATGTTTAACTATATAAATATTGATAAAATGTGATGGAGAATAAAATGAGAGATGACTTTAGTGAAGCAACTAAAAAGGAATTAGCTGCAATGGTCGGATACAAATGCTCGAATCCATGTTGCAGAAGAACAACAATTGGGCCGAAACTATCTGGTGAGGGAACTATTAATTTAGGAGAGGCAGCTCATATAAAAGCTGCTTCTCCGGGAGGAAAAAGGTATGATCCAGATATGACACCTGAAGAAAGAGCGGGTTATGAAAATGGAATTTGGATGTGTCGTACCCATGCAGCATTAATAGATAGAGATGAAAAATATTTTACTGTGGAATTATTATATAAATGGAAACAAAAGGCAGAAGAAAGTGCTGGTAAAGAATTAATTGAAGGTGAGGGGACAATAAGAAAATGTAAATTTAGAATGAATATTTTTTATAGAGATTTAAAGGAATATATATCTGCAATGGAATTATTCAAAATGCGAAGAGGAGTTGTAATTAATACACAAATGCTTCCTATTCAAAATAATTGGGAAGAACATTTAGAAGAAATTTCAGAGTTGATTGGACCGGAACTGACAGCAACTTTATATAATATTAATCGAATAGTAGAGGAATTTAGGTTAACGATGGAAGAAGAAGCAAGGCGATTGAAGGGAGGTCCAAAATTAGATTACATATCAGTTATTTATTGTCAAAAGCAAGATTTTTTTATGGATAAAATGCAAGAATGGCTTACAAAGGATTTATTGGAAACAATAAAGTTCTATACGGAGATATAAATTTCTGACAGTAGTCTGCACCCCCTAAACTGACTACGATTTGACTACTACAGACGGAAGTGATTTGCTTCATTTTGCACTTTTTTGCAAAAAATGTAGTAAATGAGAAGAAAACTACGATGCCATGAAATGCTGATAAAACCTTGCAAAATACGGCATTTCACGGCAGTTTGAGAGGAGAAAAAACAATGATTCGAGTACTTTTCGTATGCCACGGCACTACCTTAGCAAAATTCTGAAAAACCTTGATTTTACAGTATATTTTTGAACCAGTAGGGATGTTTTACTAAGTTTTTACTAAAGAGGAATCCCTAGCACGAATTGTGAAAAGTAACATATAGTATGACCTTATTAATTGGTAGAACAATTGGTAAGGTCCTTTTTTATTTCAAGGAGGTTCAAAATGAAAAGTACAGCGTTAGGAGCAGAAAACATTATTTTTATCAGTGATGCACATGAAAAATTCTACTATGAAAAATTACAAGAAGTACGGTATCAGGATGTGTACCATAAGGCATTGTGTTATTGTCTGGGTATTAATGGAGATACCAGAAAAAATGCTGACAGAATTTATAATTTTAAAACGGGGTCTGTTAAAACGAAATGTTTACATGAAGGATGGCAGACAAGCGGTAGCTTAAAAGTGGTAAGGATGGCATTTAATCTGTACTGTAACAGCACGCCAAGCGTTTGGGATTATGAAGATGCAGAGGAACAGGTAAACGAGTGCAGACAGTATACAGTAGAGGATATCTTCTGCTGTGCATATGCACCATATTTTTGGCAGGCAGTACAGATCCGTTATCCGGAATATGTAGTGTACAATCAAAAGTTACATGCCATGCTTGGAGGAATAGATTAATGCTGAAAGTGAGACTGATGGGAACAAAAAATGATATTGCATGGTTTCAGAAAATCCTGCAGCGTCATCCTAAAATTGAAGTTATGGAATTATCGGAACTTTATTCCAATAAAGGGACGAGCAAATATTATAGAGCTTATGCTGAAATTGAAAAAAGTAATGTAAATAAAAAATAGTAGAAAAACAGGAGAATTATATCATGTGCAAAATAATCGCAATCGCAAATCAAAAAGGTGGAGTAGCAAAGACTACAACCACTATTAATCTTGGAGTAGGACTGTCTAAGGTTGGAAAACGTGTAATGCTGATAGATGCTGATCCACAGGGACATTTGACAATGGGACTTGGTTTTCCAAAGAACTTAAGGGTAACATTGAAAACAATGATGGAAAATATCATTATGGGATTAGAATTTGATCCTAGGGAAGCAATTTTACACCATGAGGAAGGAATAGATGTAATTCCATCTAATAAACTTCTTTCGGGAATGGACATGTCATTATTTACGGTAGAGGACAGAGAAAAAGTCTTAAAAGAATATCTGGAACTTTTGGAAAATGATTATGACTATATCCTGATTGATTGTATGCCCTCGTTGGGAATGATGACAATTAATGCGTTAAGTGCGGCTGATAGCGTTTTGATTCCGGTGCAGCCTCAATACTATGCGGCAGATGGCCTCATGGAATTACTGAAAGTTGTGAAAGGCATTCATCAGAGATTTAATCCTGATTTACAAATTGAAGGGATTCTGTTTACAATGGACAGCAGTCATTATAATAATTCAAAGAGAAATAAGCAGGCAGTACGAGATGCTTATGGAGCAGAGATTAGAATTTTTGATCAGACGATTCCAAGAACAGAGGCTCTTGCCGAAACTGCATCAGAAGGTGTCAGTATTTTTTCTTATTATGCAAAAGGAAAAGGTGCGTACAGTTATCAGGCACTTGTCCAGGAGGTGCTGAATCATGCGTAAACCTAAGAAAGAAATTCAGCTTACTTCTTATGATGAATTGCTTGGAATCAATGAAGCCGAACAGAATACTCTTAATCAGATTGTTGAAGTGCCATTAAATGAGTTACATCCTTTTAGAAATCATCCATTTCATGTAAATGATGATGAAAAAATGGCTGAAACAGTAGAAAGTATCAAGAATTATGGCATCTTAAATCCTGCATTGGTACGTCCTCGCGCAGAGGGAGGATATGAACTGATTGCTGGTCACAGGAGAAAACGTGGTTGCGAACTGGCTGGAAAAAGTAAAATGCCAGTACTCATACGGAACTATACCGATGATGAAGCCGTAATCGTTATGGTGGATTCTAATATACAGAGAGAAAATTTGCTTCCAAGCGAAAAGGCATATGCTTATAAGATGAAGATGGATGCAGTAAAACATCAAGGCATAAAAGAGGAAAACGCAGTTTCTGTTGACAGTGCAGATCTGGTTGGACAGGCTGCAGGTGACAGTGGAAGAACCGTTCAGCGTTACATACGCTTGACCTGTCTTATTCCGGAATTGCTGAAATTGTTGGATGAAGGAAAGATTAATTTTACAGTAGGTGTTTCATTAACCTATTTATCAGAAATGGAGCAGATTTGGGTGAAAGACTGCATAGTGTCTGGAGCAAGCTCTGTTACAGGTTCAATGGCAACAAAACTGAAGCAATACAGCGATGAAGGTAATCTGACAGAATTAGCGGTACAGCTTATTCTGAATGAAAAGAAAACAGAGACAGGAAAAGTTACTTTACCTGAAAAGAAAATACGAAAGTATTTCCCAAAGGAATATAACAGAGAACAGATTGAACAGGTTATCTATGAACTGCTTGATAACTGGAAGAAAAGCCAATAACGAGGGAAGGAGGGAAAGCAAAATGGCAAAATCCGAAAGCACAAAAATAGAGTTTGGTTATTTTCACGATTATGAATCGGAACAGTTTGCTTTTTACCGTATTCCCAAAGTATTATTCACAGATGAATATTTCCGTAATCTGTCCAGCGATGCAAAGGTTCTTTATGGGCTGATGCTGGACAGAATGGCTTTGTCTATCAGAAATAATTGGGTGGACAATGAGGGGAAAGTTTATATCATATTTACATTGGAACAAGTGATGGAATATATGAATTGCGGAAAAGACAAAGGTGTGAAAATTCTTGCAGAATTAGATACTGATAAAGGAATTGGTTTGATTGAAAGAGTAAAGAGAGGATTGGGAAAACCAACAATTATTTATGTAAAGAGCTTTGTATATAGAAAAGAAAAAGTATTAGATTCAGCAGAGAATGATAACCGAAGTCAAGAAGTCGGAAAAGCCGAAGTCAAGAGTTCGGAAAAACCGAAGTCTGGAGTTCTGGAAAGTCGAAGTCAAGAGTTCGGAAAAACCGAAGTCTGGAAGTCGGAAAAATCGAAGTCAAGAGTTCGGAAAAACCGAAGTACAGAAGTCGGAAAAACCGACCCTAATAATACTAATTATAATTATACTGATATTAGTAATACTGACAGAAGTAATACTGATCTTATCAATCTTTCAGATTCTTCCGAACAGCAGTCAATGGATTTGATGGAAGAGATGGAGTTATTCCAGATGAATACTGCACTTGTAAAAAGAAATATTGAATATGACTGTCTTGTACAACGATGCAGACTAGGGGAACAGCAACAGTTGGATGAAATTGTGGCACTAATTGTGGAAACAATCAGCATAGAACGGGAGAATATTACGATCAGTGGAGTGAAATACCCATATCAGTTCGTAAAAAGCAGATTATTGTTGCTGGAAGAAAGCCACATAGAGTATGTACTTGACTGTCTGCATGAGAATACCAGGGAAGTAAAGAACATAAAAGCGTACTTGCTTACCTGTCTTATGAATTCAATAACGACAATAGGCAATTATTACCAGGCAAAAGTAAATCATGATATGTACGGAGGTGGCATATGAGAGGAAAAGAAATTATAACAAAATTGATAATTCCTGGTGCAATAGCTATGATTATCTGCTTAATTGTTCACCCTATGTGCATGAATGGTGAAATATTAGACTGGAGAAAATTATTGCTTTTTGTGGGAATACCTTTCGGAATCCAGAAAATGTTTTTGTTGGTCGTTCCAAGAAATGTGGGGACAGGGGAAATGCTTGGTTTGGTGGTACTTAAACTGATGGTAGGAAGTTTGATTGGAATAGGAGTTCTTGCCTGGAGATTATTAGCTGTAGCAGGCATTTTGCTAAAAAACGGCATTTCTGGAATTATATGGATCATAAAAAGACTGAAAGAAATGGTGATCAAAAATGAGCGAAAAGCAACTGGAAAAATTGTATTATAGCATTTATCCAATGAATCAATGTGAAACACAAAGTAAAAGTTATGAAGAGACAAAGGAACTGTGTGAAACATTAGAAAAGGAAATGATAAGTCTAATGAGTCCGGATCTGCAGGCAATGTTTGAGGATTACAAGGAATATACTTTAAATCTTAAACAAACAGAACAGAGAGACGCTTACATAGATGGATTAGCGTTTGGGATTCGCACAATTTCGGAAGCCTTTTTACATGAGAACAAAAATAGAATATGGTGATTGAAAAAGCAGTCTGTCAAGGCTGCTTTTTCTGTACCGCTTACATAGGAGAATGAGATGTGATTGATTTGATAATTATTATTCTGGCAGGAATGGTGCTTTTGTTTTTGCTGTCTTGTTGCTTTATGGTTGCAAGGCTATTGGATGAGGAAATATCTATGTATGGATATGAAGCAAAAAAAAACTGGGAAAGGGAACAGCTTCCCGACAAATTGTCGAGAAGTTCAACAGACGAAAGATATGGAGATAAATGAAAAGATTCGTTATTTTCGGAAACAGAGAGGGATATCGCAGGAGTTGCTTGCAGAACGAACAGGAATTAATGTGAATACAATTCGGAAGTATGAAATAGGCATACGAAAGCCGAAAGTAGAACAATTAAAGAAAATTGCGGATGGACTTGAAATCAGTGCAATAGAATTTCTGGACATTGAAATAGAAAATGAAGCGGACTTGATTGCTATGTTGAAAAAAATCAGTCCGTTTTTTAAGTGGGACGGATTGCTTCATGTATTGGAGGGGGAAAAGTTTTTATGATTGGTGTAGGAAGTGCATTGATATCACTATTTCTGGCTTTGGTTTGTTATTCATTAACACTGACAGCGAAAAGAGCAGATGAAAACTTATTGATGATCTGTGAACAGAATCAGAAAATTGAAGAAGAGAAAGGAAAGCAAGAAATGGAATCAAAGAGAGACATTTTGAGAGTAATTGAAAAAGAAATCAAAAAAGGAAGTGCGCCAGTTGCATTTGCGGGTTTAGGGTTTTCCGAGGAATGTTATCATTTGGTAGATAGTCAGGCTAAGATGAACCAACTATTAGATTATTTTTTTCGCAATGAAGAATACGCAGCTTTGGCAGATCGGCAGGTGAAAAGTAATATCTATGCAGAAATGGGCAAAAGGCTGAATTTCCGTAGTGCCAGATCTGATCGAGACAGAAAGAATATGGAGGTAGCGGCGAAACGATGGATTAAGAAAAAACATCCAACATTTGATGGTGATGTATATGTCGAAAATATCCGGTGTTTTCTGGATATTTCCCAGGAAGAGTTAGAAAAACGTAAATGTACTGTTAATGAACAGGATATCACAGCACTTATTTTCAGTCAGAAACATCTGGAAGCATTATATCTGCAATGCCTTATGCACAGACGAAATGCGATGCAAGAGGTCCCGGAATTGAAAGGTTTGTCAGAAACGTGCAATCGGATTTATAAATTGCAGGATGTAGATGTATTATTTCAGTGTTTACTGATGGATCAGATGGATTGGGAAGAAGAAAAGTTGTATGTGCAATTCAGTACTGTATATTTATTACTGAGTTTAAGAAATAAATGACAGAATAAGTATGATTCGTTATAATAAAATAAATTGAACAAATAAGTAGAGGGAGGGTCTGATGAATAAAGAAGATCATTTTATAGATACAGATAAATTGGGTGATGTGTTACTTGAGTTTTCAAAAAAAATAAGTCGTTTCTCACAAAATATACCAGATACTTTATTTGGAAGTTTGACAGAATTTTTAAAAAATATACCAGATGATGTTAAGAATACGCAACTTTTTGCAAACGTTCAAAAACTAAGTAATTATGATTTGAATTATGAAGATGTCTGGTGGTTGGTAGACAGTTATGGGATTATTGATAAAGAAGATGCGGAAGAAGAACTTATGGAGTATTATGAGCAAGAAAATAAATTACATTGTTATATAAAAAGTATTATAAGCAATCCTTCCATAAGTGAACGTGAAAAATTAGTAATATTGTTATCACATATAGAACCGTTAATATATAATACTTTAAATTACACGAAACAACCTTATTCAAAAGTGAAACAAATAGTAAAACGAATGTCTATAGATGAAAATGAGGGAATGTCTTCTGAGAGTGTGGGAAAACTTTACGTTATGGGAATTACATATGTAGTGTTTGCAAATACTGACGCTTATACCAAGGAAATTGATAAAAGAATTCCGTTTAGAAATAATATTCTGCATAATGGAATTGTTGAATATGGAACGGATGATATACATAGTGCATATGAGTTGTTAGTTGAGTTCATTTCAATGCTGGTATTCATAAAAAAACAGCTTATTAATGAAAAAACGAAATAGAGAATTTGTAGCCGGTTGGTCCATTTTATTAGAAATTGGAATCAGCCGGCTTTTTATATTTTAAAGAGTACTTCTCGACAATTTGTCGGGAAGTGGAAAGGAGCCAAATTCCAATGAAAATATATCTCCCCCATCTGTTAGTGCCACCGTAATTTGCTGATCAGAATCGAAAGGAGGCGTGCAAATTGCAGGAAGAAGTTACACAGAAAACAATCGCATTGTCGGTTAAAACTGCAAGAGTGACTGCCGACGTGTTAAAAAATATGCTGCGGAAGTATCTGTCAGGACAGAAGCAAAAGGGAAAGAATCCTTATAAGGTTGGAAAACAGTCATACAAAGAATTGAAAAGCCAGGGTTCTGGTTTATCTAATATTGAGATCACAGATGGAAATATCAAGTCTTTTGAACGTGTGGCGAAGAAATACCGCTTAGATTTTGCCTTGAAAAAAGACAGTTCAACCAAGCCACCGACCTACTATGTGTTTTTTAAAGGGCAGGATACAGAAATGATGAATCTAGCATTTAAGAAATATTTGGGTGTCCAGATGAACAAAAAGGATAAACCATCTGTTATGAAAAAACTCATGCACTTTAAGGATGCTGTGTCTAAAGGAAAGAACAGAGAACGAGCAAGAGAACAGCAGAAAGACAGAGGGCAGAGTTTATGACGGAGAAAAAACAGCAGCATAAGAAAAAAAGAGGAAAAGTTCAGCATATCAGAGGTTCTCCGAAAAAGAGAAAAATATCTGGAAAAGCTGTTTTTTCTTCAGAGAGTATCCCAGGAAAAATGCTTGCGGATGTGAAAAATCTGATCACGGATAAGGCAAGTGAATTGAAGAGGGCAGATCAGAAAAAGCTGTTTTTAGCTAATTTCCCCTATCTGATGTTTGCTTATTTTTTCAATAAGATTGCCTGGCTGTATCGGGTAAACACCGGAGCAACTTCCTGGGATAAATTTATGAACACTATTACTTACTTTGAACTGGCGTTTCGGAATCTCTGGCCAAGTTTGAATCATATGGATCTGTTTTGGGGAATCGCAGGAGGCGTGGTTGTAAAACTTGTTATTATTTACCGCACGAAAAATGCCAGGAAATATCGGCTGGGTGTGGAGTATGGTTCTGCTAGATGGGGAACAGAAAAAGATATACGACCATATGCGGATCCTGAATTTGAAAATAATATTATTCTCACAGAAACAGAGAGTCTTACTATGTCAAGCAGACCAAAGAATCCGAAATACGCCAGGAATAAAAACATTCTGGTAATTGGCGGTTCCGGTTCTGGAAAAACCAGATTTTTTGTAAAGCCTAACATTATGCAGATGCACAGCTCTTATGTGATTACTGATCCGAAGGGAACTGTGCTTCTGGAAGTTGGCAGTATGCTGGCAAAAGGCAGTCCGATGACGGATGAGAATGGAAAAATCGTGCGGGACAAAGAGGGAAAAATTATATACGAACCGTATAAAATCAAAGTTTTGAATACAATTAATTTCAAAAAATCCATGCACTATAATCCATTTGTATATATCTGCAGTGAAAAAGATATTCTAAAACTGGTAACAACTATTATTGCTAACACCAAAGGTGAAGGGCAGCAATCGGGTGAGGATTTTTGGGTAAGTGCGACACGTTCGCAGGCGGTAAAAAGTCTGCGCACAGTGTTGGTTTATTAAATAATAACCAGTCTGTGAACTGGTAATCCGATAGGTGGAATGATGGGGTAACGCCCTGAAACGTCTATCCTTGACGGACTTGCGTCAGCTGTAATGGCTGGGGTGAGAAGCTCCGTGACAACGACCGAGAGTAGTCGTAGGAATCTGCCAAAAGATTCTCGAAAACGCCCCAGAGGTGGGGTGCGCTACCTATAGGTCTAGGATCTATAAAATATCTATGGTTAGAATGTTTACTTTGGCGAGTAAACTGACGAAAACTGCGAATGTACGGTTCTAAAAGAAGACCATATAGAAATGTATGGGTGCGTTAAAGCGCAGTCAGTGTGGTTCAGTAGAAATTGACCCTACGAACGACCATGTTGTGTTACAGGCACATCCAAGCTGACAGGACTATAGCAGAGACCTAAGGATATATGTACAGATAGGATTATCGGAACGTGGAAAGGCATCAGATTCCATTATGGGATAGCCTGACGAAGAAAATAAGCAGGTGAACTGGTGCTGAAAAGCCGTGATCGAACTTATGATGAGTTCTGCGAAAAAGAGGAACTCGGAGGAATGGTCACAAGTCGGTTGAAATAAACAGGCATTATTCAGTCTTATGATAAGGATTACGAGTAAGACCAAAAGGGTCACTTTCGAGAGGAGGTGATGCCTTATGCCAAAGAAAAGTAAAACATTATGTGTAGATGACCTGCGTCATGCGGAGTACTATGGAATGCAAGATACTTTTGATGAACTATATCAAAAAAGTCAGAACGGTGAAGTATTTGAGAATCTTATGGATTTGATAGTGAGCAGGGATAACATTTTACTTGCGTACCGAAACATCAAAGCGAACAAAGGCAGCTACACGGCAGGAACAGATAAAAAGAACATCACAGATATTGGGAGTCGAACTCCTGATGATGTGGTAAAAAGAGTGAGATTTATTGTTACGGGAAGCGAACACGGCTACAGACCAAAGCCTGTAAGACGGAAAGATATCCCGAAACCAAACGGAAAAACACGTCCGCTGGGAATCCCATGCATATGGGATAGGCTGATACAGCAATGTATCAAGCAGATCATGGAACCAATCTGCGAAGCAAAGTTCAGCAATAATAGTTATGAATTTCGTCCGAACAGATCCGTTGAACATGCCATTAACAGAACCTACACCATGCTTCAAATGATGAACCTTCATTATGTTATTGAGTTTGATATTAAAGGATTTTTCGATAACGTAAATCATAGCAAGTTAATCAGACAGATATGGTCGCTGGGTATCCATGATAAAACGCTGATTTTTATTATCAAGCGAATACTAACAGCTCCAATTAAAATGCCCGATAATACAACGGTATTGCCCGACAAGGGTACACCACAGGGAGGAATTATCTCACCACTACTGGCAAACATCGTTCTAAATGAATTGGATTGGTGGATAGCCAGTCAATGGGAGGAAAATCCAATTGCTATAAGCAGAGGGCGAGAAAGAATAATCGGAAAAACTAAGGTTTTTGATAAAAGCCATGGTTATAGGATTATGAAAAACACAGAAATGAAAGAAATGCATATCATTCGGTATGCGGACGATTTTAGGATTTTCTGTAGAACGAAAGAGGACGCAGTCAGGACAAAAGAAGCGGTTACGGAGTGGATTGAAGAGAGGTTGAAATTAGAGGTGTCTCCTGAGAAAACAAGGATTGTGAACACCAGAAAACGGTGGTCAGAGTTTCTTGGATTCAAAATAAGGGTAAGGTTGAAGCATCATAAATATGTGGTGCAGTCGGCAATCTGTGACAAAAAGGTTGAAATTGAAAGAGCAAAGCTAGTGGAACAAGCGAAAAACATCGCAAAACCCAGAGAGAAAAAAAGTTGTTTATCAGAAATTCAGCTATATAACTCCATGGTGTTAGGCATACAGAATTACTATCAGCTTGCCACCTGTATCAGTATTGATTGCAGAGAATTCCATAGGCGAGTAATGACAGTTTTGACGAACAGGTTAAATACAGAAACAGGAAGTATGCTAAAACGTGAGGGTGGAACTATCACCCAAGCAGAAAAGGAAAGATTCGGACAGTCAAAAATGATTCGATATGTTTCAGGAATTGACCAGATGATCTATCCGATTGCATTCATCAAAAATAAAATACCGATGGCGAAGCGATCAATCGTTTGTAGTTATACAAAAGAAGGTCGTGCTCTGATTCATACAGAACTTAACCTTAATCAGTATGTTCTGAAAGGACTGAGAGAAAAAATATCCGTTGGTCATAGCACAGAATACCATGACAGTAAAATATCTTTATTTTCTGCTCAAAAGGGAAAATGTGCAATCAGTGGAGAAGAATTCGCAGATGCGGAACATGTAGCTGTATGGCTCAAAGTACCAGGATCACTTGGTGGATTTGAAAGATATAAAAACATGGTTCTGATTCACAAAAAATATCTGATTCTGTTACAAGAACTGCCCCAAGCAGCAATAAAAGACCTGATAAAAACACTCAATATCACAAAAAAGATGCTCGTGAAAATCAATAGTCTGCGAGAGCAGGCGAACCTGTCAGCAATAATATAAAACTTAAATTTGGTGACTGATTAAATGTCTTGTGAAGACAATCGATGGAGCGCCGGATGCGGTGAAAGTCGCATGTCCGGTGTGAAGTGGGGGAAAAGGTGGAGATAATATCAAAACCTTACCTATCACTATAGGCGGAAAAACTCTATTATTGTGCCCTGATTGGTTATATCTGGTATGAAGGCAGGGAAGAAGAAAAAAATTTTAATACTCTGTTGGAAATGATCAATGCGTCAGAAGCCAGGGAAGATGATGAGAATTTCAAGAATCCAGTGGATCTGATGTTTGATGAACTGGAGCAGAAAGACCCGAACCATTTTGCGGTAAGGCAGTACAAAAAATACAAGCTGGCTGCAGGTAAGACAGCAAAATCTATTCTGATCAGTTGTGGTGCAAGACTCGCACCCTTTGATATTGCGGAACTGCGGGAGCTTATGAGTTATGACGAGCTGGAATTGGATCTGGTTGGTGACAGGAAAACTGCATTGTTTGTTATTATTTCAGATACCGATGATACCTTTAATTTTATTGTTTCTATTATGTACACACAGCTTTTTAATCTGCTCTGTGACAGAGCTGATGATGTATATGGAGGCAGACTTCCAATTCATGTGAGGTGTCTCCTGGACGAGTTTGCGAACATCGGACAAATTCCTAAATTTGAAAAATTGATTGCTACGATTAGAAGCCGGGAAATCTCAGCTTCTATTATTTTGCAGTCAAAGTCTCAGCTTAAGGCAATTTATAAGGATAATGCCGATACCATCGAAGGGAACTGTGATACGACCTTATTCCTGGGGGGAAAGGAAAAAACGACATTAAAGGAAATAGCGGAGATCCTGGGAAAAGAAACCATAGATCTTTATAACACATCGGATACGAGAGGCAGTCAGCGGTCTTATGGAATGAACTACCAGAAAACAGGAAAGGAGTTGATGAGCCAGGATGAAATAGCAGTTATGGACGGAGGAAAATGTATTCTGCAGGTGAGAGGTGTCAGACCATTTTTCTCAAATAAATACGATATTTGCAAACATAAAAACTACAAATATCTGTCCGATTATGACAAAAAGAATACCTTTGATATTGAAAAATATCTGAGTACTAATCTGATACTGAAACCAGAGGATGAAGTGGAATTGTATCAGATGTAACTTCTCGACAAATTGTCGGGAAGTGGATCATGGGAGGAAATCATGAATAATTTGGAAAAAGGGAACAGTCGGTATCCATCGACGAAAATGAATATACCGACTGTACGTGTGAGGAATTTTCCAAGTAGAAAATCCTATGCTTAGTGTAGCACAAAAGGCAGGGTTTATATAGTGTTTTCTTCCATTTCTGGAAAAAATCTAAGAAAGGACTGGAAAATGTAAGTTTTCCAAAGGTACACTTATGGCATTTTTTACAACGGCAATTACGACCTTAAAAACATTGGTTTGTGCGATCGGAGCCGGACTTGCAGCCTGGGGAGTGATCAATCTGCTGGAAGGATATGGAACGGACAATCCGGGTGCAAAGTCACAAGGAATAAAACAGTTGATGGCGGGCGGTGGCATCGTACTGATTGGAATAAACCTGATTCCACAGCTTGCAACTTTGTTTGGATAAATAAATGGGTGGAATAACCGAAAAAATAACAGAGTTCATAAAGGATCTGCTAACAGGCTGGATCACATCAAACCTGGATACCATGTTTACCGATGTAAATACCAAAGTAGAAACGATTGCTGCGGAGGTTGGGAAAACACCCCAAAATTGGAACAGTGGCATTTTTTCCATGATAAAAAATCTGTCGGATAATGTCATTGTCCCCATTGCGGGGATGATTATTACATTTGTACTGTGTTATGAGCTGATTTCCATGATTATGGAAAAAAACAATATGCACGATACGGATACGTTTATGTTTTTCAAATACATTTTCAAGATGTGGGTAGCGGTATATCTGGTTACTCATACTTTTGATATTGCGATGGCAATTTTTGATGTAGCGAATCATGTGGTATCCAATGCTGGCGGTATGATAACCGGTTCCGCATCTATTGATGTTACAGAAGCATTGAAAACGCTTCTTGAAACGCAGATTGAAGATATGGGAATCGGAGAATTACTGGGGCTTGGTCTGGAAACGATGCTGGTCAGTTTATGTCTAAAAATCATATCAGTCCTGATTACCGTCATTTTATATGGACGAATGATAGAAATATATCTTTATGTCTCTGTGGCACCTATTCCGTTTTCAACATTTACGAACAGGGAATGGGGAAGTATTGGAAATAATTACGTGAAGGCATTATTAGCGTTGGGATTCCAGGGATTTTTTATGATGGTATGTGTTGCGATTTATGCGGTTCTGGTAAATGCCATTACAGTTGCGGATAATCTTCATACAGCTATCTGGTCAGTTGCAGCATATACAGTTATTTTATGTTTCAGTCTGTTTAAGACCAGTTCCCTGGCAAAATCAATCTTCAATGCACATTAGGAGGAAACAAGAATATGGCATATGTTCCAGTGCCGAAAGATTTTTCAAAAATAAAGACAAAATTAGCACTGAATTTAACTAAAAGACAAATTATATGTTTTTCTCTGGCAGGAATTTGTGGTGTTCCGATCTATTTGCTGACAAAAGCAGGACTGGGAACAGATGTGGCAGCAACGCTTATGATCATAGTGATGCTGCCATTTTTCTTTTTTGCAATGTATGAAAAGGATGGATTTCCAGCAGAGAAAATATTGCTTCACATTATCCGGCAGAAATTTTTAAGACCTGGAATCAGGGTCTATCGTTCCCAAAACTTATATGACCGGATTATAGAGTACGATAAATTAGAGAAAGAGGGTGCATGGCTTGAGAAAAAGGCAAAAGAAGCCAGGGAAGCGAGAAATCCGTCCCATTTCCTTAAAAAAGCAGACCGAAAAAAATAAGAAACAGAAAACCGGACTTACGAAAGAAGAAAAAAAGCGTCTGAAAGAACTTCGGATGATAAAAGCGGAGAATCAGAAGAAGAGGAAGCCTTTTACAGCGCAGGATACGATTCCATATAAGGAAATATATAAGGATGGTATCTGCAGGACGGATGATAACTATTATTCAAAAATGGTGCAGTTTTACGATATAAATTACCAGTTAGCGCAGAATGATGATAAAGCGGCTATTTTTGAGAACTATTGTGAGTTCCTGAATTCATTTGACAGCTCTGTTGAGGTACAAATTACATTTCTTAATCAACAGGTGAATTTTGATGAGTATGCAAAAAATATTGATATTCCAGAGCAGGATGACTGTTTCAATGATATCCGGAAAGAATATTCGGATATGTTGAAAATGCAGCTTTCCAAAGGAAATAATGGGCTTGTAAAAACAAAATATATTACATTTTCCATTAAAGCGGATAATCTGCGAAATGCAAAATCCAGGCTGGAGAGAATTGAAGCCAGTGTATTGAATAATTTTAAGGTGATGGGAGCCATGGCAGAGCCTTTAAATGGAGTAGAACGTCTGAAAATCCTGCATGATGTGATGAATATGGACACAAAAGAATCTTTTCATTTCCATTATGGGATGGTTGCAAAAACAGGTCTGCAGACAAAGGATTTTATCGCACCTACCGGATTTGATTTTCGCAATGACAGCTATTTTCGGATGGGACAGACTTTTGGATGCGTGTCATATTTACAGATTACATCACCAGAACTTACAGATAAACTGCTGGCAGATCTGCTGGATTTAGAAGAGAATCTTATCATCAATATGCACCTGCGTTCCATTGATCCCAAGGCAGCTATTAAAAGTCTGAAAAGTACACTGTCAAATATTCAGAAAATGAAAATAGAAGAACAGAAGAAAGCGGTCAGAAGCGGATATGATATGGATATTATTCCAACGGACATTTCTACATACGGAGAGGATGTGGAGGGATTGCTCAATGAAATCCAGTCCAGGAATGAGAAACTTTTTGAACTTACTTTTTTGCTGATGAATACAGCGGACAATAAGAGAAAACTGGACAATATTGTGTATCAGACTGCAGGAATCGCCCAGAAATATAATTGCAATATACGGAGACTTCAATATCAGCAGGAACAGGGACTTGTGGCATCACTACCACTGGGAATGAACCAGACTGGAATACAGAGAATTATGACTACGACTTCTACAGCAATCTTTGTTCCGTTTACCACACAGGAACTTTTCCAAGGCGGTGAAGCTCTTTACTATGGCTTAAATGCACTGTCAAACAATCTCATTATGGTGGATCGGAAACGATTGAAAACACCTAACGGCTTGATTTTGGGTACTCCTGGTTCCGGTAAGAGTTTTGCAACGAAAAGAGAAATTCTCAATGTTTTCCTGATTACAGACGATGACATTATTATCTGTGACCCGGAGGGAGAATATTTTCCGCTGGTAAATGCCTTAAATGGTGAAGTTATTAAAATCAGTGCAAAAAGTAATGATTACATCAATCCTATGGAAGTGAACCTGGATGTTATTTATCATCCGGAGAAATACAGGATTAATGGCGATGTGGAGGATATTGATACCATTATTGCTGATAAAGCAGAGTTTATCACATCTTTCTGCGAGGTCATTATGAAGAAACCTCAAAATGCAGAATTAAATGGTGATGAGGTTTCCATGATTGACCTGTGTGTAAAAGACATTTATAAAAAATATCTTTACAATGATCCAAAACCGGAAAATATGCCGACTTTGCAGGATTTCTATGAACGTCTGAACTTTTATGCACCAGATAAACCAGCAGCACAGAACATTGCCAACAGTCTGCAGTTGTATGTAACAGGATCGCAGAATGTATTTAACCATCGAAGTAATGTCGATACGCAGAACAGAGTGGTATGCTTTGATATCCGGGAACTTGGAACCACACTACGAAAAGCAGGGATGTTGATTGTCCAGCATATGGTTTGGACAAGAGTATCACAGAACCGCAGTCGCAGGAAATCAACCCGTTATTATGTGGATGAATTTCACCTTTTGCTGAACCAGCCACAGACTGCTAATTATTCTATTGAAATGTGGAAGAGATTTCGTAAGTGGGGTGGAATCATTACAGGAATCAGTCAGAATGTAACAGATTTTCTTGGCTCTCTGGCAGTAGAAAGTATTGTGGGAAACAGTGATTTTATCCTGATGTTAAATCAGCACAGCGGGGATCAGAAGATCCTTGCGGAGAAATTGAATATTTCCAAGCATCAGATTTCTTTTGTAAATAACAGTAATGCAGGAGAAGGGCTGCTTTTTTACGGAAATGTAATCATACCTTTTGCAGACAGATATCCGCAGGATACCAGAACCTATGCTTTGATGAGTACTAAACCGGATGAGATTCAGACTTAACGGACAAAAAAGCAGAGGTGAGGTACATTGGGAAAACAAAAATATACGGCGAAAGAGAAGAAAGTCAGCCGTATGACCAGAAATGGTCTGGTTGAGGAAAATCTTGCAACAAAGGAGACCAGAAAAGTTACAAACAGCGATCAGGAGTTGCCTTATAAACAGAAGGATGTAGAACAGGCATTTATTACTTCTGAAAAGAAGAAAAACTCTCATAAAAAAGCTGAAAAGAAACAATTTTCCGAAAAAGTTCAGGAGGGAAATCCTGCCAAAAAAGAAGAGGCTGCAAACAGTCCTCCGGGAAAACGAAAAACACAGGGACGGTACAGATATCGGGACAAGCCTGCAGGTGTATCTGTGGATTCAGCGGTAGAAATACGTGAGCGCAAAGAAAAACACAGGAGCCAGTATCAGCGACAGAAAAAGAAACAGCAGAGACTGCAGTTTGGAAAACTGGAGACAGATGGAAGTCTGAAGAAAGAAAAGAAAACTTCGGCTGAAACAGATGGAGGACATTTTCAGGCAGAGAAGAATGATGTTTCTACAAACCGAAAAAAAGGAAAGCAGAAATATAGCCGAAAAACAATAAAAACTTATCAGGAAGTGGATAAGGCTGCAAGAAAACAGGAAGCTGAGAGGCAGAACAAAATTCCGAAAGATTCTGTTTATACCAAGAAATCAAATGAGGAACAGAAAGCAAAGGTAAAGTACCATTTATATTTCGACAAAAAAACAGGGAAAACGGATGGTAAAAAGAAAACCTTGTCTTCTGTTCCAAAGAAAGCATTAAAAAATGCAGTATATCAGAAAGCAGGCGAAGACGAAGAGGAAAACAGTGCTGTAGATGCAGCACATAAGCTGGTGCGTTCAGGTGAGTGGATATTACAGGAACATAGCAGTAGAAATATCCGGAAGAACCGCAGTCAGATACATAAAGAAAACCGTTTAGAGAAAAGAGCCTGGAAGAGTGCATCCAGGTATCAATATCAGAAATATCTGGAAGAACATCCAGAGATGCAGAAAAAGCTGATCAGAAAATTAATACAGAAGCAGAGGATTAAGCGAGAGTATCAGATGGCATACCGGGCTGGGAAGATTGCAAAAGAAACAAAAGACACCTCAATCCGGTCAGTAAATCTTGCTACTAAAATTGCAAGAAAGGCACAGGAAGTATTTGTAAGAAATGTAACTACTCTGATCTCAATGGGGTTGTTATTGATTTTGCTTCTTTCCGTAATGACAGGATTTGCTTCCTGTTCGGCTATGTTTTCTAATGGAATTTCTACGGTAATCGCTTCCAGTTACATTGCGGATCCGGACGAAATTGAAAAAGCAGAGTTGTATTATACGCAGTTGGAAGCCAGTCTTCAACAGAAAATAAACCAGATGGAAGCCCGGTATCCAGGAAAAGATGAATACAGATATAACATTGGTGAAATCGGCCATGATCCTCATACATTGATCAGTTATCTGACTGCCAGTTATGGGGATTTTAAGTTTGATGAGATAAAAGGAGAACTGGAAACAATTTTTTCTTTACAGTACGGAATCACCGTAGAGGAAAAAAGTGAAACCCGGCAGGAAACATCTACAATACAGGTAGGGCAGTCATTGGGAAATGTTGTGACCAGTGGATACTGTAATTGTCCCATCTGCTGTGGCGTGTGGAGTGGAGGACCTACTGCTTCAGGGGCAATGCCACAGGCTAATCATACGCTTGCGGTTGATGCTGCAAACCCATTTCTTCCAATGGGGACGAAAGTAGTGATGAATGGGATTGAGTACACCGTAGAAGATACTGGAAACTTTGCCCAGTATGGTGTCCAGTTTGATGTTTATTATGATAATCACGCAGTAGCTGAGGCACATGGTCATCAGACCTGGGAATGTTTTCTGGCAGAGGGCAATCAGAACTCTGTGGAAGTTACCCGTACAGTAACTGCAGATGTACTGAATGTTTCTGTTCAGGCAAAACCGCTTAGAAGTGTTATTCTGTCCAGAATGGAAGAGGATGAGCAGGAAATTTATGAAGAGGTCTATTCCAACAGAGGAAATTTACAGACATATAAAACTCCGGTTGAGTTAAACTGGTATGCCTATATCAGTACCTATTATGGGTATTCTGTAAACAATGGAACCGGGCAGACACAACTTCACAGAGGTGTGACGATTAATGTACGACAGGGAACAGAAGTGAAGTCAGCGATGAATGGTTTTGTTGTAGATGTAGGATATAGCGGAACTTTTGGAAATTATGTAGTTACGCAGGATAAAAAAGGTGTGCAGATTAAATACGCTTATCTGCAGAGCATTTCGGTAGCAAATGGTCAGGAAGTAACAACAGATACTGTAATTGGTACAACGGGAAGTACAGGAAGTGCAACCGGAAGCCAGTTATATTTGGAACTGGTCAAAGATGGGGAATATTATAATCCTGTTTTTTATATCAGTACCGGAGATAGCGGGCTGTATGGTGGAGGCGGCAGTTATGATGATGAGACTGTGCGGAGATTATTTGCGGAAGCAGACAAATATCTTGGTATGCCGTATGTATGGGGCGGTTCCAGCCCGGAGACTTCTTTTGACTGTTCTGGTTTTGTAAGCTATGTGTTTACCAATTCGGGTGTCTGCAATATGGGAAGACTTACTGCACAGGGAATTTATGACATTTGTATGCCTGTATCACCAGAAGAAGCAAGGCCAGGAGATATTATCTTTTTCACTGGGACGTATGATGCGGGAGAGCCGGTTACCCACGTAGGAATTTATGCCGGAGATGGACAGATGATCCATTGTGGAAATCCAATTCAGTATACGTCCATTAATTCTGCATACTGGCAGTCTCATTTTTATGCTTTTGGCAGGCCATAAGGAGGGGCGTATTTGAACATTGAACGAATAAAAGAAGAACTTGCAAGAACCTACGTTAAGATTGAAAAGCTACAGAAAAAAGCAAGGGATCTGGAAGAACAGAAGAAACAGGCAGAGGATATGGAGTATCTAAAAATTATCCGAAGCAATGGAGTTTCCGCAGAGGAACTTCAGTTGATGATTGATATCAGCAAGGAGGAACAAAAAAAGATATTGGAAACCAGAGAAAAGGAGCAGACAGAAAATGAAGAAATTTCATAAAAGAGCAGCTGTATTTTTAACCGCAGCTACGTTAGCAGGACTTCCGGCAGGAGCTTTCTTTTATAGTTCGCCCGGAAGTCTGACTGTATGGGCAGATAATGTAGAAGTGGAATCATCAGAAGAAAGCAGCCCGGAAGATGTTGATTTTTCAGATGGATCAGAAGTTGAAATTCATGCAGATCCAGTGGAACAGGCACAGGAAGATGCAGGAAATGATGTGACGGAAACACCAGAAGTAGGGATTACCTTTACAGAACCCGAAGGCTGGCAGACAGATACGGCAACCGTAAAAATTCAAGTGGAAGATACAAAGAATACAGGTGCTTTTTCTATTGCAAAAGTAGAAGCAAGACTTTCAGAAAATGGAGGATGGTCAGACATAACCGGAAATATGGAAGTATCCATCTCTTCTAATTGTAGTGTTTATGTGAGAGTTACCGATCAGAATGGAAATACTTATGAGCAGAATCGTTACATAGAGTGTTTTGATAAAACCAAACCAACTATTATTGCGGCTGCGAAGAATGGGATACTGATCGTGCAGGGAGTTGATGCGGAATCGGGAATTGCTGCTTTGTATGTCAATGGAAATGAATTCACAGAACTGACGAATAATACATTAAATGTCCGTTTGCAAAAAGCGGATACTTCCTATGAATACTTTACCCTGCAGGCAAAAGACAAAGCAGGAAATATGTCAGAGATCTATAAAGTAGGAAACCCTTATTATGAAAATCCAGATGCAGTAAAAGAGAATACAGAGGTTTCCGGAACGGAGCAGAATGCAGCTTCTTTGCCAGCCGATGGAACTGCAAGTAAGCCCACCAGTGCTACGGCAACCGTAACGGAACATCAGACAACGAACGAGACTGCTACTGCACCAACAGAACCAGAAAACACAGGAAATGAAACGGATACAGAAGCAGATACCGGACGGGTGCAGGGAGAAAGTTCTGCTTCCGGCATGACAACAGGAACAGTTCAGGACAAAGGGGGAAAGGAATTTTATACGATCAAGACAAAAAGTGATAAGGTTTTTTATCTGATTGTAGATAAGGATAAAACGGATGAAAATGTTTATCTTCTTACAGAGGTAGGCGAAAATGATCTTTTGAACTTTACGGATACCAACATGGTCACACTTCCACAGAACCAGGCTATTGCAGAATCCGCACTGCCACTTGAAACAGAGAAGATCACAGAGACACCGGAACCAGAAGTTACGATCATACCGGAAGAAAAGGAAGAACCTGAGAAGAAAAGCAATAATTCCGGCACGATTTTATTAATGCTGCTGGTTCTGGCAGGAGTTTGTGGTGCTTACTATTATTGGAAATTTATGAAAGGAAGAAATACTTCTTTTGATTATGAAGAGGACGAGGACGACGATGAGGAGGAAGAAGATACAATTCGTGAGGATGATGAAGAATTAGAAGAATATGAAATGGAAGGTGAAGTAGAAGACGAAGAATCAGAGGAATAACTTTGTTTCACTTAATTACAGCGACAGGTGCAGAAAGGAGATAGAAAATTGCAGCTTGTAATTGCGGAAAAACCCAGCGTAGCCAGAAACATTGCGAAGGTGCTTCATGCCACAAACGTAAAAGATGGCTACCTGGAAGGAAAAGAATATCTGGTTTCCTGGTGTATTGGGCATTTGATTGAACTGGCTAGTGCGGATCAGTACCGGGATGACTGGAAAGCATGGAAATATGAAACACTTCCCATGATTCCGGAGAATTGGAAATATCAGATTAAAGAAAGTACCAAAGGGCAGTTTCGGGTTTTAAAGGAACTGCTTCACAGAGCAGATATCACAGAAGTTATATGTGCAACAGATGCAGGAAGAGAAGGGGAGTTGATTTTCCGTCTGGTATATAACCAGGCAGAATGTAAACTTCCTTTTAAAAGACTGTGGATTTCTTCCATGGAGGAAAAAGCAATTCTGGAAGGATTTCAGCAGCTGAAAGATGGACATGAATATGATGATCTTTATTATTCTGCAGTGGCGCGAAGTGAAGCAGACTGGCTGGTAGGAATTAATGCCACCAGACTGTTTACGGTACTGTATCACCATCGGTTGATTGTAGGTCGGGTGCAGACACCTACACTTGCAATGCTGGTGGAACGGGAAAAGAGCATCGAGAACTTCCAGAAAAAGAAGTATTATCTGGTTCATCTTCTGATGGATGGATTGGATGCTGTAAGCAGCCGGATAAAAGAGAAAAGTGCTGCCGTTCAGATGATGGAGGATATGAAGGATGAAACTGCACAGATTCTTTCAGTAAAGAAAGAGAAGAAAAAGGTACAGCCGCCGAAATTATATGATCTGACCACATTACAGAGGGAAGCAAATTGTCTTCTTGGATTTACGGCACAGCAAACCTTGGACTATACCCAAAGCCTTTATGAGAAGAAACTGGTGACGTATCCAAGGACGGATAGCCAATATCTTACAGATGATATGGAAGAAAATGCTCTTCTGGTTGTCGGGGCAGTAAATAGTATGTTTCCTGAAATGTCAATAAAGGGTTCAGAACCAGATATAAAGAGACTTTTGAACAGTAAAAAGGTATCAGATCATCATGCAATTATACCAACGGTAGAAATTACAAACATGGATTTAAAAGCACTTCCGGGTGGAGAAAAGGAAATTCTCATGCTGATTGCATCAAAGTTATTATGTGCATCGGAACAGGAATACATATATGAGAGTATTAAGACTGAAATTTCCTGTCATGGAGAACTGTTTACTGCATCTGGAAAGAATGTTCTCCAATATGGATGGAAAGAAGTGGAAGAACGGTTCTTTAAATTATATGGGAAAAATGCAGAAAAGCCAGAAGAGGAGGAAAGTGATTTTCCAGATATAAAAATAGGACAGGTATTTGAATGTGTTGTTGTAAAATTTAGTGAACATTTTACAGCACCGCCGAAACATTATACGGAGGATACGCTCCTTAGTGCCATGGAACACGCTGGAAGCTCGGATACGATAGAAGACGCAGAGAGAAAAGGGCTTGGAACTCCGGCTACCAGGGCAGCGATTATTGAAAAACTGATTGAGAAAGGCTTTATTGAGCGTAAAAAGAAGCAGATATTACCTACAGCAGATGGAAGAAATCTGATCAGGATTCTTCCGGAAATGATCAAATCACCAAAACTTACAGCAGAATGGGAAAATGATCTGACACTGATTTCCAGAGGCCAGAAAAATATAGAAGAATTTCTCTTCGAAATTGAAAAAATGGTTACCAAATTGGTAAGTGATAATGGACAGCCAGTGGAAGAATACCAGAAACTATTTTCAGATGGTCGGAAAGAAATTGGAAAATGCCCAAGATGCGGCAATAAGGTTTATGTGGGAAAGAGAAATTATTATTGTTCAGGAAGTGATTGCAGTTTTACTTTATGGAAAAATAACCGATTTTTTGAGAGTCAGGGAAAAACACTTGATGAAGCAACTGTCAGGAAGCTGCTGAGTGAGAAGCAGGTGCATTTCAAAGATCTGGTATCAGAGAAAACAAAAAGGAAGTATGAAGCAACTATAAAGATGGAGGTTTCAGAAACCGGAAATCCAAAGTTTCAGTTGATTTTCCCGGAACGGAAGAAAGGAAAAAAGAATGAAGAATAAAAAAAATATGAGAAGATTTTTGTCGGGATTCTTGGCAATGCTTACAGTGTTATCTACAATTCTATCTCCAATACTGTCCTATGCGGCAGATGTAGTGCCAGTGCCAGAAGAGCCACCGTTATACGAAGAGGTAAAAAATGAACTTGATGCAGATGAGGTGGTAAAAGCAAAAGATCTGGAACTGGAAACAGGCAGTATTTTTGAAGTGGAGAAAGATTTTACCGGACTGGAAATACCAGATGAAAAAAAGGTGAAGATCACTTTCCATGAGGCAAAAAATGAGGAAAAGCAGGACTTTACAACAGATTACGAAGATACATACAAAGCTGTTTATTATGTAGAGCCAGTAAGTGGCCACCCAATTTATCAGATCAATCGTAAGCTGATTGTAAAGGAAGCGGTGGTGCAGGTTGCTGAATCTGAGAATCAGGAATCTGTAAGCAATCAGGAAAATGAGAATGAAGCAGAAGACGAGGAGCCAGCCATAGGCTCTGCAGAGAGTGAAGAACCTGTGCAGGATGAGGTAAATGCAGAAATTCCGTCAGAGGATGAAATTTATGAAGAAGTAACTCCGACAGAAATTCCTGTTGAGGAAGAGCCAATAGACACATTAATCCCGGAAAACCCGTCTGAGGAAGTTTCAACAGAAGAACCAGCCATAGATAATCCGGATACAGACAGCACATTTGAAGAAATTGCAGATACAGATCCGGAAGAAATGCCAGAAGCGACAGACGATTCTTTTACAGACGGAACAGAGAAAACAGAAGATGCAGATGGAAATTATCAGGTAAATATTGTTCGTGGAGAGGAATTTCATATTGAGCTGAACCATGAAGATGGACAGTATCAGCCAGGAGAAACCGTTGTATTTTCCGGAGATATGCCGCAAGGCAGCTTAATTGCAGTAGGAACAACAAAAGTACAAGCAAACCAGACAGAGAATACAGAAGATTTATTATATTCAGAGGTGACTTATCACGAAGAATCGGATAAATTCAGTTTTGAAATGCCAGCAGATGACATTGATCTAAGTGTTTCCACGGATCAGGCAGAGAACGGTATCATGTTACTTGCAGCCGATACTCCATGGGATGATGCAACAAATATTGAAGCAAATAAATATTACTATTATTCAGATGGCCAGCTTCATCCGTTTGATACAGTTATGGGACAGGGTGGAAATGACAGCTACAAATATGTTCGTTACAAAGCAGGCGGAAAGACTTATACAGTAAATGCGTATTGTATGCAGCACTCCATGCAGTCACCTCCAAGTGGGACAACATATAAAAATATGGTTGAACTGGATGAAGGTGGAGATGATAAATATTTGAGAAAAGCCTTATTCTATGGATATGGCGGTCCAGGATGGGGACATACATTCAATGGATATAATGTAAAATCCATTATGGAAAAATATGGATGCAGTTCTGAGACAAGAGCCATGCAGCATTACCTGGTTGACTATTTATATGATGGCGAATCCGGATTTGGAGGTGCGCTTTCTACAACCGCTAAAAATATGCTGAAAGAGATTAAAGCAGCTCTTGCTAAAATGCCTGATCCGACAGCAATGAAACTTCTTCCAGGACTTTCCGTTAATGCAACGGGAAAGGAAACAGAAAGTTTTACCTGGAAGGCAAATGAAGCATTTACCATTACCATTCATCTGGAGAACGGAGTAAGCCTTGTTAATGAAACCACAGGAAAAACGGCATCTGGAAATGTCACTGTAAAGGGTGGAGAGAAATTCCATCTTGTAGCTACAACAGCCAATATGGGTAGCCTGAAAGGAAAGTATGCGATTACATCTAATTTCCCTTTGGATTTCCATGCAATGCTCTTAAAATTGGAGAGTTCACAGGACATTGGTTTTGGCTACTATACGGATTCCTCTGACCTGCAGATTACAGTTGACTGGCCGGAAGAAGCAGTTATTGAAATTACAAAGAAAGATGGAGATACTGGAAAAAATCTAGCTGGAGCCGTGTATGGGGTATATAGTGATAACGCCTGCACAAAGCTGATTGCTAAAATGCCGCCAACAGACAGCAATGGTTCTTCACGTGTAACTCTTACCAAGACACAGGATACTGTTTACTTAAAAGAGATTACAGCACCGGAAGGTTATGTTGTCCAGGCTTCTTCGTATGGAGTGAAATTAGTAGTTGGCAGTACAACCAAACAGACTGTAACGGACAAAGAGCAGAAAGGAAATCTGACCGTTTATAAAGAGGGAGAAGTTTTTGTAGGAGCTGTATCTGATGAAAATGGAACTTCATTCCAGTATGAGAAACGCCGTCAGAAAGGAGCCGTTTATAACGTATATGCTGCCGAGGATATTGTAACAGCAGGTGGAAAAACAGTTTACAAAAAAGGCGCAGAAGTAGCGAAAAATCTGATCACAGGTGAGAACGGTTCTGTAACGGTAAAGAATCTTCCGCTTGGAAGCTATAATGTAACAGAAGCACAGGCCCCGGAAAATTTTTATAATGCAAAAGAAACAAAAAAAGTAACCATTTCTTATGCAGGGCAGACTGCAGAAGCGGCTTTCTCAGAGACTACCTTTACAAATGACCGTCAGAAAGCAGTGGTGCAGGTGATAAAGAAAGACAAAGATACTGAAAATACACTATCCGGAGGGCATTTTGCTCTGTTTGCAGCGCAGGATATGAAAACTGTGGATGGAAAAGTAGCAGTAAAAAAAGATGCTCTGATTGAGACTGCAATTACTGGTACTGATGGAAAAGCAGCATTTAAAGCAGATCTTCCAGTGGGATTTTCTTATTATGTAAAAGAAGTCCAGGCTCCGGCTGGTTATGTCAGAAATGAGAAAGATACTTATTCTTTCCAGTTCAGTTATACCAATGATGAACAGGCAAAAATTTCTTTCAGTCATACTTTTGTGAATGACAGGGTCAGTGCTGCAATCTCTTTGAATAAAAAAGATGCCGAGACAAAAGAAAATAAGGCACAGGGAGATGCTTCCCTGGAAAATGCGGTGTATGGACTTTATGCAAGAAACGACATTACCCATCCAGATGGAAAGACAGGCGTTATTTATAAAGCCGGAAGCCAGATTGGTACGCTAACTACCGATAAAGAAGGAAAAGCAAGGATAGAGAATCTTTATCTTGGAGAGTATTACATCAAGGAAATTACCCCATCCGTAGGATATCTGGCAGACGAGCATGAATATGATCTTGTATGCAGTGATGAAGGTGATCTGACAGCGGTTGTAGAAAAAGAGTGTACCTCACTGGAAACGGTGAAGAAACAGCCGTTTGAACTTATTAAAGCTGCCAATAATGGAGACACAGATGCTGCATTACTATCCGGAGCTGGATTTAGTGCATATCTGGTATCTTCTTTGGTGGTAAAAGAGGATGGAAATTATGATTTTTCCTCTGCAGAGCCGGTTGTGATCGGTGAAAATGGAGCAACGGAAATTTTTACAAATGAGAAAGGCTATGTAAAATCCATTGCAATTCCATATGGAACATATCTGGTGAGAGAAACTACAACACCCCATAATTACAAACCTGTAGATGATTTTATTGTCCGGATTACAGAGAATAAACCAACAGAGCCGCAGACATGGAGAGTTCTTTTGGATAAAGAATTTTCTGCAAAATTGAAAATTATCAAACAGGATGATGAGACTAAAAAATCTGTTCTAATTCCGGGAACAGAGTTTAAAATTTATGATATGGATCATGAAAAATATGTAGAGCAGGTAACTACATACCCGACAACCGTTACACATATCTCTTATTTCACAGATACAGATGGATATCTGATCCTGCCGCAGAATTTAAAAATCGGTCATTATAGAATCGAAGAGGTAACAGCACCGGACGGTTATACCATTAACAAAAATTATGTCGAAATACAGGTGGACACCAATACCCTGTATCAGACTGATCCGGTATCAGGTGATGCAATCATTGAAGTTGTATATGAGAATCATCCGGTGAAAGGAAAACTCACTGTACAGAAAAAAGGAGAGGTTCTTTCGACCTATAAGAATGATTTTAAGTATGAAGTTCAGAATCTTTCCGGTGCAGTATATGAAGTGTATGCTGCAGAGGATATTTATACAGCTGATTTCCAGAAAGATGACACAGGAAAAAGAATCCTGGAATATGCAAAGGGTGCAAAAGTTGCAGAACTGACAACGGATGAATCCGGAAAAGCAGATCTTGATAATCTGCCTTTAGGAGAATACAAAGTGGTAGAAAAGACTGCACCAGAGGGATTTGTATTAAATAAAGAAGAACAGAAAATTTCTTTCGTCTATGCAGACCAGGATACACCAGTGATCTCACAGAGTGCAGAGTTTATAAATGACCGCCAGAAAGTAGAAGTGTCAGTTGTGAAAAAAGATGCTGAAAATGAGAAAGGGCTTTCTGGAGCAGAGTTTGGTCTTTACGCAAAAGAGGATATAAAAGCAGGGGATAAGGTACTGGTAAAAGCAGACGAACTGCTTACAAAAGCGGTAACAGGTGAAGATGGAAAAGCTGTTTTTGAGCAGGATCTGCCATTTGGAACTTATTATATAAAAGAACTGGCAGCCCCAGATGGTTTTGTATCTTCGGATGAGCAGATTGAGGTGACTGCGAAATATCAGGGACAGGAAGTAAAAACAGTAAAACTGGAAACTGTTTTTAGGAATGCGCCGACAACAACTGAATTTACGAAATCAGATATTACAACAGGTGTGGAACTTGACGGAGCAACACTGACGGTTTTGGATTCAGACGGAAAAGAAGTAGAAAAATGGACTTCTGTAAAAGGAAAAGCTCATGTAATAAAGAGACTCCATGTGGGAAAAACCTACACACTTCGGGAAGAGTTTGCACCATATGGTTATCTGCAGGCAGAGGAAGTGAAATTTACAGTTTCTGATACCGCAGAAGTTCAAAAAGTAGAGATGAAGGATGCTGTTCCGGTTGGACGAATCATCATCAATAAAAAAGGTGAATTTGTCAAAGAAGTTACCTGGAAAGATATGCTGGCAGGCGGCATGGACGCAGCATTTGGTTATGTTACAGGTTCTTTGAAAGATGTTACTTTTGAAATTTATGCAGCGGAGGATATCAAGGCTGCAGATGGGGAAAGCAGTGATTATTATAAAAAGGACGAACTGGTAGCAACAATTACGACAGATGCTCTTGGATATGCGAGATCAGAAGATCTTCCTTTAGGCAAATATTATGTAAAGGAAAAAGAGACGGCGGATGGATATGTTCTGGATGGAGAAATCAGAGAGGTTGATCTGACTTATCGTGATCAGAATACTCCGGTTGTGACTTATGATGAGGACTGGCAGAATAACCGCCAGAAAGCAAAAGTAACTGTAGTTAAGAAAGAAAAAAATACAGATCGTGTTCTGGAAGGCGGAGTATTTGCACTTTATACAAAGAATGATATTTTAAATGCAGAAGGCGAAGTAATCATGAAAGCAGATACCATGATCGAGCAGAAAGCTACGGATCAGGATGGAAGAATTGTATTTACGGCAGATCTTCCAATCAATGGCAGCTACTATGTAAAAGAAGTGCAGGCTCCTGCAGGATTTGTAACAACAGAAGAAATCAAGGAATTTGACTTTACTTATGCGAGAGAAGATGTTGCAGAAGTATCCTTTGAGTTTACTTATGAAGACGAGCCAACTACTTTTGAAATCACAAAATCAGATCTTACAACTGGGGAAGAATTACCAGGTGCAAAACTGAAAGTATCCGATCCAGAGGGAAACGTTGTGGATGAGTGGACTTCCGGAAGCACACCACACATCATTAAGGAACTGGAAGTTGGAAAGAAATATACATTAACAGAGACAATTCCTGCTGATGGTTATGCAACTGCAGAATCCATTACGTTTGTAGTAGAAAATACTGCAGATATACAGAAAGTAGAAATGCAGGATGATACAACAAAAATTCTGATCAGTAAAGTTGATATGACAGATGGAAGCAGCGAGGTCAAAGGTGCTAAACTGTATATTCTTAATGAAAACCAGGAAGTTATGGAAAGCTGGACATCTGGTGATCAGCCCCATTATGTAGAGAAACTTTCAGTCGGCACTTATACGTTGTTGGAGGAAACAGCACCGAAAGGCTATATTGTGGCAAATAAAGTGACATTTGAGGTTAAGGACACCGGAGATGTTCAGGGAGCCAAAATGGAAGATGAACAGGCAATGGGCAAGGTAATCTTAAATAAAACGGATAAAGATACCAAGAAGCCAATGAAAGGTGTAGAATTTGCCCTTTGTGACAGCAAAGGTAAAGTTCTGGAAACTCTGGTAACAGACAGTGCTGGCCATGCAGAATCAAAGAATTATCCGATTGCGACTTTTAAGAATGGGCAGTATAAAAAAGCAATCACATATATCCTGAAAGAAACAAAAACACTGGATGGCTATCAGCTTGATGAAACCGAGCATAAGATTCAGTTTGAATATGTCAATGACCGTACTCCTGTGATTGAATATACTCTGGATCTGACAAATAAGAAAGCTCCGGAAAAAGACACTCCGGAAACATCAGAAAACCAGGGAGTCAGCACTCCTGGTTCCCATGGTTCTGATGCGACTTCTGTATCCAATTCACCAAAAACAGGAGATAATACAAATATTGCTATTTTTGTGCTGGCACTTGCAGTATCAGCAGGATGTCTGGGAACTGTAGTGACAGTTAAGAGAAAACGCAAATGATAATATAAATAGTGTTCTGGGGCTGTGGTTACTGCACAGCCCCATTTTGAAAAGGAGAAGAAATTGAAATTAGGAGCAAGAATAAGAAAAATCCGTATGTTTCGCAACATAACTCAAAAGGAATTGGGACGCAGATTAGGATATGGGGAAAGTAGTGCGGATGTGAGAATCGCCCAATATGAAAGTGGACAGCGTACACCGAAGCAGGAAACGCTTATCCGGATAGCAGAAATATTGGAAGTTGATGTCCGAAATTTTTTAAGTCCTGGAATTGCGACAATGGACGAATTAATGGAAACTTTATTCTGGATGGATGAAGAAAATAGAGGGCTTTTTCATCTGTTCCTGCTAAATGATTCAGAAAGTGAAATAGTTGGAATCACAATGAGGGATAAAAAAACAATGTCTTATCTGCAGGAATGGATGGGGAAAAAGCAGAAATTGGGCGATGGAAGAATCACAGAAGAGGAATATCTGGAATGGAAACTGCATTGGCCAGAGAATAAGAGAAAAACAGAATATAAAACCGTATGAAGTAAAAAGGAATTGCTTTGCGGAGAGTTACCTGTTAGAATATTACTGGAGTAACCGTGTACAGGGTTGGTAAAAACCTCCTGGATTTTCAGATTCCGTTAAGGGATACAGAAGAAGGGAGGTGGAGCGAATGGATACATACGAAGTCTTGAGCTTATTGTTCTTAGGCGGTACGTTTCTGATTGCTTTGCTTGCCTATTTGGATAATAGGGACAACAAGCGAAAAAAATAGCCTACCCTGTCTGCCAACAGGATAGGCAGCTCTCTTTGAGAGCAAAATAAATTAAAACCTAATCCAGGAGCATCCACCTTGTGGGCGGTTACTCTTTTCAATTAGAATATAGCATTTTCTCTCCGAAAAGTAAAGTACATTTTATGCAGCCAATTCTAAAAAGAGTAGGCTGTTTTTTTATTGACAGGAGGGAAGTTAAATGTCTAAACTACAGGACATACGAAACTTGGCGCAGGAACATGCCGTATCAGTAAGCAGTTCGCCAGGGAATTGGATGGATTATATGGATACAGCATCAAGATTATATCGGTATTCTTTTTCTGATCAGCTTCTGATTCATGCACAGCGTCCAGACGCAACAGCCTGTGCATCACTGGAACTATGGAATGAAAAGATGTTACGCTGGGTAAATCGTGGTGCAAGAGGAATTGCCCTGTTTGATGAAACCTGGCAGAATACCAAACTCCATTATGTGTTTGATATTTCGGATACCCACATGGTAGCCGGAGGCAGAAGCCCGTATCTTTGGAAGATGCAGGAACACCAGAGAGAAGAGATCCTCACCCATCTGGCAGAAGTCTATGCTCTGGAAGAAAAGGATGCGGCAACTTTGCAGGACGCATTGATGGCGGTCGCAAGGGAAATGGTCAATGACAATCTGGAGGAATACCTGGATGGATTGGAATATGCTGTAGAAGGTACTTATCTGGAAGATCTGGATGAGGTGACGATCCGCAGTGATTTCCGTCAGCTGGCAACAGACAGTGTTTACTATCTGCTTTCCAGGCGATGCGGGCTTGATCCGATGGAACTTCTGGAAGAAGAGGACTTCATGCATATTACAGATTATAACCATCTGTCAGTTCTCACCTTCCTTGGAAATGCGGCAAGCCAGCTCAGTGAGAGTATTCTGATTGATATTGGAAAGACCGTACATAAAATTTCTCTGGAAGAAGCGAGAAAAGAGGTTGAAAATTCCAATGAAAGGAATTATAATAACTTTATCACGTTAATGCGTGAAACCAAAAACCGGGATGCAGAAACGAAAAAAGAAGAAAATATTGAAAATGAAGGAGGAACCGATTATGGAACTGACATATCATCGCAAGGGAGATTACCTGTTTCCGAATCTGACCGTCGAAGAGGAAGAAGTGACGATCGGGAAATATGGGATGCTGCGGAGGACATTTCTGAAAGAACACAAGAACAGCCTTTATCAGAGCCTGTTCCTGACCGGGAAGCTGAACCGTCATCTGGAGCAGATCGAGAAAGCAGCACAGGAGAGAATGGACTGCCAGATGGAGAAATTGCTGGAGAAGAATCCGGCACCGGACAAGGAAGCAGATCCGATGGCATGGACAGCACACATGAACGCACTGATGGCAACAGCGGAAGAGAGCATCTTGACGGAATTGGTATACAGTTAGTCAAAGATACAAGAGAAGATGGATTGAGTAAAGCAGAGGAAGAGATCGCCTCTGCTTTATCTTTGCCCGAATATCCAACCGCAAATGAACAAAGACGGCAGATCGAGGAAAGGGCAGCTGCCCTTTATGCCAGAGAAATCCCGATTCCAGAGGAAGTTGTTGATGAGATCTTACGGACAGGAGGAAACCGGAAAGCCAGCCAGCTCCGGGTCATCTATAATTTCATGAGTGAACAGACACCGGAGGAATATACGGAGTTTGTGAAGCGTGAATACCGCAAAGGGGGAAAAGGCTTTCAGATTGATGGAAATGAATATTCAGTCTGGTTTGATGAAACCGGGATGCAGATCGCAGTAGGGCATACAGTTACAGACCATATCTTAGATAAGGCATTTTTATCATGGGAAGATGTCAGCGGACGTATCCATCAGCTTTTAGATCAGGGTGAATATGCACCGCAGTCTGTATTGGATGCGGCAAGAAGTAATGCAGTAAAAGAACACGCCCAGGCTCTTGCCTATATGAAAGGGGATATGGCAGAAGGAGTAGCGGAGATTGTTTTCGACGAAGAGGACTTACCACATCTTCGCAGTATCTATCCAGAGATCACGGATTATCTGGAAGAAAAATTGGAAGATCCCCAGTGGCTTTCGGAACTGGATGAAAGACTGGATGCACTGGCAGAAGCCTATGAAGAAAATCATTCCATTATGCGTTTCCATCATTATAATCCTGTAAATATCTCAAAGCAGTTTCAGAAGTTTGCGGATGAGGTCATCCCTTATCAGGCAAGGGACGGATTTGTGTGGAAAGAACATCAGATGTTTATTACGCAGGATGAGATAGATTCTTTTCTCGCAAGGGGTGGCCCTTATTCAAAAGATAGGCTCAAAACGTATTCTTTTTATCTGTTAAATGAAAATGAAAAATCCAGAACAGATTTTGTTAAAGAAAAGTATGGAGCTAATAAAAGGATTCATGCACTGCCTGATGTAGATGATTTTTATGTAAATTATGACAGGAAAGGACTGCTTCTTGCAAGAGGTGATGATAATAGCCCATATGCTTCAATTTCATTATCTTGGAAGAAAGTTGCCAATAGAATATCCTATTTGATAAGGAATGACCAGTTCCTGCAGGCAGAAGATTATGTTCATATGCCAGAATATGAACGGGAACAGATGGCGAATAAGATACTTAGTTTTTATGCTCGTCTTCCGGAAGGAATAGACAGACCATTTACCAATGACTTTTTTGGGGCTGTGTCGAGAGCAGAATTGATGGCAGTGTTGGAAAGAACAGAGCAGACAGAGGAACTGTTACAGAAGATGGATGCAGCATTGGCAGCTTTGTCATTAGATTTTGAGGCGTATGGGACAAACTATCAGCAGAAAACAGAACTTCTTTCAGAACTCCACCAGTATGCAGAAGGAACCTATACGATATTTCCGACACCGGAAGCAGAACCGTCTTTTGTGGAACCATCCGGGCACCAGATGACCATGTTTGATTTCTTAGATACGAAGGCAGTGGCAGAACCGACCGTAGTAGATATGTCAGATGTGGAGAAAATAGAAGAGGAAGAGGTTACTGCTGAAGAATCTATTTCAGAGAGTCAGGAGCAGGAAATAATAGAAACTTCTGAGGGACAGGAACAGAAAGAACCAGAAGAAGAGGTAACAGTTAAAACAGCAGAAGAACTGGCGGAGTCCTGGGATGAAGGTGTTTTTGCGTATCAAGGGTATCATTTTGAAGCAGTAGGGGTATTGCCGGAAGGACTAGAGGGAAAAGATCTGGTTGCACAGACCCGTTCCAATACAGAACTTCATCTGTCGACCTATCATACAGAAGATTTCCCTAAATATTCGTATGATGAGTTTTATGCAGTCAGCAATGCACCAACTGCCGATGTGTTCCGGTGCCTGGAAACCGGACGCAATTATATTCCCGGAGAAAATGAACTGTTTGGATATGAAGGAGAATTCCAGCCATATTTGAAACCGGAAGCAGAAAAGATTGTAACAGAACCGCATAACTTTCGGATTCAGGATAATGACCTTGGAGCAGGAGGTCCGAAAGCAAAGTATAAAGCAAATATGGAAGCCATCCATTTGTTACAGACTTTGGAGAAAGAAGAACGTCTGGCAACACCCGAAGAACAGGAAATCTTATCCCGTTATGTTGGCTGGGGTGGTATCCCACAGGCATTTGAGGAGAGTAACAGCAGCTGGGCGAATGAGTATCTGGAATTAAAGAATACTTTATCGCCGGAAGAATACAGTGCAGCAAGGGCATCGACCTTAAATGCTTTTTATACGTCCCCGACCGTGATCCGAAGTATGTATGAAGTACTGGAAAATATGGGACTGAAACAGGGAAATATCCTGGAACCATCGTGTGGAGTCGGTAACTTTATGGGACTGATTCCGGAGAGTATGGGCAAAGCCAATATGTATGGTGTGGAACTCGACCCGGTTTCGGGCAGGATTGCAAAACAGCTTTACCAGAAAAATAAGATTGCAGTACAGGGATTTGAGGAAACCAGTTATCCGGACAGCTTTTTTGACTGTGTGATAGGCAATGTTCCGTTTGGAGCGTATCAGGTCAGTGACCGCAGATATGACCGGCATCATTTTATGATCCATGATTATTTTATTGCAAAATCCCTTGATCTGGTGCGTCCCGGTGGCGTAGTGGCTGTGGTAACTTCCAGTGGAACGATGGATAAGCAGAATCCGGCAGTAAGACAGTATATCGCAAACCGGGCAGAACTGCTTGGAGCCATCCGATTACCGAATAATGCGTTCCAGAGAAATGCCAATACCAGCGTTGTTTCTGATATTTTGTTTTTCCAGAAAAGGGACAGGGCATCCATTGAGGAACCGGAATGGTTAAATTTAAAGGAAATACCGGAAGGCTATTCGGTCAATGCTTATTTTGCAGAGCATCCGGAAATGGTGCTTGGTGAATTTACCACAGAAAGCACCCAGTATGGAAAGCAGGAAGTGACTGTAAAACCAAAAGAAGGCGTTACCTTAGAAGAACAGTTAAAAGAAGCTATCAGGAATATCCATGGCACGATCACGGAACTGGAACTTTCGGATACAGAGCTGGAGGAGGATGTTGTCTCTATCCCGGCAGACCTGGATGTAAAGAATTTCAGTTTTACCGTAGTGAATGAGGAAGTCTATTACCGGGAAAATTCTGTGATGAACCGCATGGAGCTTCCGGCAATGACAGCGGAACGTGTCAAAGGGATGGTGAAGATCCGTGATGTTACGAATGAACTGATCCAGTGTCAGATGGAAGAGGGAAGCGATGAGCAGATCACAAAGCTGCAGGAAAAACTCAATGAAGAATACGATACCTTTACAGCAAAATATGGTCTTATCAGCAGCAATGCCAATAAGAGGGCATTTAGCCAGGACAGCAGCTATTGTCTTTTGACTTCTCTGGAATTTCTGGATGATAAGGGAGAACTGAAACGGAAAGCGGATATTTTTACCAAAAGGACGATCCGTAGGGCAGAAACGGTAACTTCCGTGGATACTGCCAGTGAAGCACTTGCGGTTTCCATTGGTGAGAGGGCAGGCGTTGACCTTTCCTATATGGCACAGCTTTCAGGGAAAACAGAAGCAAAACTTACCGAAGAACTGTCAGGGGTGATCTTTAAGAATCCGATCAGTGAAAAATGGGAGCCGTCGGACGAATATCTTTCTGGAAATGTGAGGGAGAAACTGCAGATCGCAAAACAGTTTGCAGAAGATCACCCGGAATATCAGGTGAACGTGCAGTATTTGGAGCAGGTACAGCCAAAAGATCTGGATGCATCAGAGATTGAGGCAAGACTTGGAGCAACCTGGATCTCTGAGGATTACATTACACGGTTTATGGCAGAGACATTCCATATACCAAGATATTATGTAGGGAGCAAGGTCAAAGTCCAGTATGCCGAAGTGACCGGACAATGGAATGTTATGGGAAAGAATGTGGACAGTTACGGAAATGCTCTTGTTACTTCCACATATGGAACGCAGAGAGCCAATGCCTACCGCCTTTTGGAAGATGCCTTAAACCTTAGAGATACCAAGATTTATGACACGGTACAGGATGCCGAGGGGGAACACCGGGAATTAAACCGGAAGGAAACGATGCTGGCACAGCAGAAGCAGGAGCTGATCAAGGAGGAATTTAAGGAGTGGATATTTAAAGACCTGCACCGACGGGAAGATCTCTGTAAGATCTATAATGAACGATTTAACAGCATCCGTCCACGGGAATATGATGGAAGCCATATTCAGTTTGTCGGCATGAACCCGGAGATCACCCTGATGCCGCACCAGAAAAATGCAGTGGCTCATGTGCTGTATGGAAATAATACGTTACTGGCTCATTGCGTAGGAGCAGGGAAGACGTTCCAGATGATCGCAGCCGGTATGGAATCAAAACGGCTGGGACTCTCACAGAAGAATCTTTATGTCGTTCCAAACCATCTGACCGAGCAGTGGGGCAGTGATTTCCTACGTCTCTATCCGGGAGCAAATATCCTGGTGGCAACGAAGAAGGACTTTGAGCCGGCAAACCGAAAACGTTTCTGTTCCCGTATTGCAACAGGGGATTATGATGCCGTGATCATTGGACATACGCAGTTTGAGAAAATCCCTCTTTCAAGGGAACGGCAGATTGCCATGCTGGAAGATCAGATCGCAGATATTACGTTCTCCATTGAAGAAGCGGCACATCAGGCAGGACAGAATTATACCATCAAGCAGTTGGAAAAAACAAAGAAGAGTCTGCAGGCGAGGATGAAGAAACTCAATGACCAGACCAGAAAGGATGATGTAGTAACCTTTGAGCAGTTAGGCGTAGACCGGCTGTTTGTGGATGAAAGCCATTCATTTAAAAATCTTTTCTTATATACAAAGATGAGAAATGTGGCGGGTATCTCACAGACGGATGCACAGAAAAGTTCGGATATGTTTATGAAATGCCGTTACATGGATGAACTGACAGGCGGCAGAGGTATCACCTTTGCTACAGGTACTCCTATATCGAACAGTATGACTGAGCTTTACACTATCATGCGTTATCTCCAGTATGACACACTCATGCGTATGGGTATGGGACACTTTGATTCCTGGGCGGCAACGTTCGGAGAGACAGTAACCGCAATCGAATTATCACCGGAAGGAACGGGCTATCGTGCAAAAACACGGTTTGCCCGTTTTTTTAATCTTCCGGAGCTGATTTCCATTTTTAAGGAAGCTGCAGATATTCAGACTTCGGATATGCTGAACCTTCCAGTGCCGGAAGCAGAGTTTATCAATGAAGTCTTGAAGCCAAGTGAAGAACAGCAGGAAATGGTCAGTGCTTTTTCAGAGCGTGCCGAAAGTGTAAGAGGCGGTCTTGTGAATCCAACGGTGGACAACATGCTCAAGATCACCAACGATGGAAGAAAGTGTGCGTTAGACCAAAGGCTTTTGAATGAACTCCTTCCGGATGCCGAAAAAAGCAAGGTCAATACCTGTGTGGAAAATGCTTTCCAGGTATGGGAGGAAGGAAAAGCAGACCGGACAACCCAGCTGATCTTCTGTGACCTGTCCACACCAAAAGGAGACGGGACTTTCAACGTATATGATGATGTCCGGAACAAACTGACAGAAAAAGGAATCCCGAAAGAAGAGATTGCTTTTATCCATGAATACAACACGGAGGCAAAGAAAGCGGAACTGTTTGCAAAGGTACGGACCGGACAGGTGAGAATCCTCATGGGTTCCACTCCAAAACTCGGTGCTGGTACCAACGTACAGGACAGGCTCATTGCCCTCCATCACCTTGACTGTCCGTGGAAACCGTCTGATCTGGAACAGCAGGAAGGACGTATCTTAAGACAGGGAAACCAGAATGACAAAGTAAAGATATTCCGGTATGTGACGGAGAACACTTTTGATGCGTATATGTGGCAGATTTTGGAGAATAAGCAGAAGTTCATCAGCCAGATCATGACCAGTAAATCCCCGGTCAGAGCTTGTGAAGATGTGGATGATACGGCACTGTCCTATGCGGAAATCAAGGCACTTGCTACAGGCAATCCGTACATTAAGGAAAAAATGGATCTGGATGTGCAGGTGAGTAAGCTAAAACTCTTAAAGGCAAACCATACCAGTCAGATTTACCGTCTGGAATCCGATATTGCAAAGAATTTCCCGGTACAGATTAGTGCATTGAAAGAGCGGATTGCCGGGATGCAGATAGATTCCCAGGTAGTAAAAAGCGTGGATTTACAGGATAATGACACGTTTGCCATGACAGTAGGAAATGTCCTTTATGAAGATAAGAAAGAAGCAGGCGAGGCATTGATCGCTGCCTGTGCAGGACTAAAAACCGTTAGCACCGGCGGAAAGGTCGGGGAATATCATGGGTTCACATTATCTGCTTCCTACAATATGTTCTCCAATGCGTTTGAACTGACGGTCAAAGGAAAATGTTCTTATAAGCTGGAGATTGGAAAAGACCCGGTAGGAAATATGCAGCGTATACATAACACCCTTTCTTCCATTGACAGGAAGCTGACGGAAAGTGAGCAGAAGTTAGAAACCGTACAACAGCAGCTTGCTACTGCACAGGAAGAGGTAAAGAAGCCGTTCCCGAAAGAAACAGAACTGAATGAAAAGATGGAACGGTTATCCGAGTTAAATGCCCTGCTGAACATGGATGAAAAGGGCAATGAGACGATTATGGCAGATGAGGATATTGGCAGAGAAGGAAGTAGCACAGACAGCAGGGATGCTGTAGAAGAAAAAGAACTTCCGGAAACAGCAGACAGAATCCATAAGCCATCTATTCTGGAACGCTTAAAGCAGGAGAAGGCACAGCAGAATACAGCGGAACAGCCACCTGTACAGAAAGCTGCAAAGAAAAAACACGAACAGGAGTTATAAAAGATTTCCCGTCAGAGTTTTCTCTGGCGGGGACATAAAATGGAGGGTTTGTTTATGGCAAATAATATAGAAAAACAGTTAAAAGAAATATCGGAACGGCTAGAACAGGGAGTAAAGGAAATCTTTACTTCGGAGAGATATACCGAATATCTGAATACCATGTCAAAGTTCCACAATTACAGCTTTAATAACACGCTGCTGATCACCATGCAGAAACCGGAAGCAACACTGGTGGCAGGCTATCAGGCATGGCAGAAGAAATTTAACCGTCATGTAAAACGTGGAGAGAAAGGAATCCAGATCATCGCACCGGCACCGATACGGGAGAAACAGGAGATTGAAAAGATCGACCCGGTAACAAAAGAGCCTGTGATCGGGGATGATGGACAGCCGGAAACAGAGATTGTGGAGATGGTGATACCGAGATTCCGTGTAGCGACAGTGTTTGATGTCAGCCAGACAGAGGGGGAACCGATCGCAGAACTGGAGGTGCCGGAGCTTACCGGAAGTGTACAGTTTTATGATACGTTCATGCAGGCATTGCAGAATATTTCTCCGGTGCCGATCCGCATGATGAATGTGGAAGGGGATGCAAAAGGCTATTATCACCAGACAGAAAAATATATTGCGATAAAGGAAGATATGAGTAATGTACAGACGATGAAAACCGGAGTCCATGAAGTGAGCCACGCATTGCTGCATGACCGGGAAGTAATGGATGCGGAAGGAGTCTTAAAAGACCAGACAACAAAGGAAGTGGAAGCAGAAAGTATTGCTTACATAGTCTGCAACCATTTTGGTCTGGATACTTCAGAATATTCGTTTACCTATATCGCCAGCTGGTGCGAGAGCAGGGATATGAAGGCGTTGAAAGCATCAATGGATACCATCCGAAAAACATCTGCAGAGATCATTGGGAACATTGAGGAGCAGATGCATGAGCTGGAAAGAGAAAATACCATGCAATATGAAGAAAAAGAAGCATCTGCCACCAGACAAGAAAAACTGGAACAGGACAGTGCGGAAATGATTGATGAAACTTTGCTTTTTCATGGAGAAAGCGGTCGTTTTGCAATCTATCAGATGGATACGGGCGGAGAGCATACTTATCAGTTTATGGGGTTTGAATCGGCTAAAAAATTAGGCTATACCATTGAGGGGAAAGACTACAGGATGGTGTATGCGGCTCCGTGGACACCAACGATTACATTAGAGGATATTTTTGAGAGATTTAATATCAACCGCCCGAACGATTTTCATGGACATTCCTTATCGGTAAGCGACGTCATAGTTATAAACCGGACGGCGGAGACAAAGGCTTATTATGTGGATTCTTTCGGCTTTGAGGAACTTCCGGACTTTGTACAGCAGAGAATGGAGATGCTGGAAAATAATCATACCAGAGCCTATCCCCCAGTCTATAAAGGAACACTTGCTCAGGCAATGGAAGAAAGGGATGTAGATGCCTATCTGGATTCCAGAAAGTTAAACATTGATTGTAAGAAAGCAATCGAGGAAGCGATCGCATTAAAATTTGACGGATTGCATTTAGAGGAAGATGCCGCAACGCAAGTGTTAGAGCAGTTTGGAGAAGAACGTATGACGTTTGTTATGGCAAATACGCTCCGGGAACTTTCTTATGACGGCAGATTTTCCAGGCAGAACAAAGACTGGGCAGAACATATCGAAATCCCGGAAAATATCAATCAGGGGAAGAATCTGAATCAGGATTATGTGATAGAAAGCCATCCAGCAGTGTTAGATGGTTTTATTGATATGGCAAGGGCAGAGATCCGGATGCAGAAGATTGAACAGGCGTTAGATGAAGCGGAAGTTACCATTACAGCAGATACCAGAGGATTTGAAGCAGATGGACATGCGGGAACCTGGCATACGGTGGATGAAAGAGAGTATGCAGGGGAGAAGTTTTTCTTCATGGAACATGATGAGTATGGTTCAGATGTGGCAGGGATTATCGTATCGGAACATGGTCAGCTTATTGCAGAAGATCTCTGGAATGGGTATGATGCAGGAGCATTGGAAGCTATTTCAGAATATCTGCAGGAGAAAGGGATTTCTGTAGAGGGACTTATGCCGGAACTGGAGCCGGATGAACTGGCATATAAGATTGACGATAGGTATTTTGCAATCCAGAGAACAGAGGAAGGCTATGATTATACCTTTTATGCTTTGGATTATGATGAGATCGACGGCGGTGCCTATGATAATCCTGATATTTCTATGCGTCAGGCAATGGAAGATATTCTTGAAGATGAGGATATGTCCCTGGAAAATGCCGTTCCCGTTGACTATGAGGATTTGATGGCAGAAGTGGAAGAAGCAGGCGAACGGCAGATGCAGCTGGCACAGTTATTAAAGAATTGTCCATCAAGTATTTTTGAGGATTATGACAGGGAAAGAGCAGTGGATACCTGTGAGGGAATTGTAATGCAGTTTACCAAGAGCAAAGGGTATCTGACCGTACAGGCAACGGAAGAAGGCTATTTTTATATTTTTTATGATTCTGACCTGCACGAAATCCATTCCAATGATTATGACGATCCCAAAGTATCTGTTCAGAAAGCTACTTATGAAATCTTAAAAAGTGAAAGAATGGATGATATGGAATGTGTCAAAGTGGACTATAAAGAATTTGAGGCAATGACCATCCAACATTCAAAGGATTTACTACAGGCAGGTGAGCTTCGTGCGACTTCTGAGATTGGAAGAGATGAAGCAGCATTAAATGGTCTTAGCAGGGCAGAAGTGGAACGGGGTGTCTTGTATCACGCACAGGGTATTCTGGAAGATATGGGATTAGAAAATGAAGTAGAGCTGCTTGCAGCAAGGGTGCATGGTTCCAGAAGCAGAGAGGAACTTTACAGAGATGATTCTGACCTTGATGTGGTGCTTTCTTATCGTGGCAATATCCGGGAGGACAGTTTCTTCAATGAATTAAATGCTCATGGTATAGCAATGGCAGGTATTAAGGTGGACATCAATCCTATCGCAGAAGAAAGAATCACTCTGGCAGAATATATGAAAGATTCAGAAGCCTATCTTGATCAGAAGGAAATCGAAAAGCTGGCGGTGGATTTAGATAATTTCAGCTATGAATATGACACTTACGAGTATAAAGATATCGTTGAGAACAGGGAAGAACAGGTGAAGAAAATCACAGAGGACATTCTGAATAAGAAAACAGGGTGTTTAAAGGACTGGTTGGTTGAAGTATCGGAAGAATCTGATATAGACAGTGATGTGATAACTGCCCGGTCACTGCTCTCCCGTTTAGAAAATGCAGAAACCTTTTCTATCTTTACCAGACAATCAGAACAGGAACAGCCAGAAGCTACGATCAGTTTCTATGTAGCAGAGTGCATGGAGTTCCCGGTCATGGGTGAGTACCATAATAATCTTACTCTGGAAGAAGCAATCAAAATCTATGAAAGTATTCCGGCAGAACGCCTGCATGGAATCAAAGGGATTGGTTTTGATCTGCAGGACGGGGATGAGGATTATTCCGGGGAATACGGACTCATGAGTGGAGACAGGATAGACAGGGATCTGATTGATATGATTCCACATTATAAGGAAAGCCCATTGGTACAGAAAGCAATCAATGACATGGAAAAGTATCTGAATGAGAAACATGGAAAAGTGCAGGAGGCAGAACAGACCGTGGAAGTGAAACAGAAAGTTTCAGAAACACCATTCAAGAAAGAATCCGTATCAGTAGAATCGAACCGGGAACAAAACAAAGAGCCTGCAAAGGGTGGAAAAGGGGAACTGAAAAAATCCGTGCTGCAGTCGTTAAAAGAGTTCCAGGCAAGAGCAAAAGCACAGGAGCAGAAAGAAATGGCAACTGAAAAATCCAAAGCACATAAGAAGGGAAATGTAGAATTATGATGAATCTTGCAATGAACTTTGATACAGATGAATGCTTAGTGACCGCAATGTTTGATAAAGGCAACCGAAATGATACGATGGAAGCTATCGACAATATCATTCCATTTCTGAAAGGGGATGCGGATATGATCGGGCTTGTCTGCAATACCATAAGAAAGCTGTTCTGCATGAGTGATGAAGGCTATGAAATTTTTCTTATGGATCTGGAAGATTATAAAGCGGATTTGGAAGATAATTATAAAAAATAGAGAATATTTTGTGTGAATTAGTGTTAGATAGAATTTATTTAAATTGGAGAAAGTAGCCAATCCGATTGAGAAACTGGCACATATTATTAATATGATAAATTTTATTATTGGCTTTTAAATTTCACAATGCATCATAGTAAAATAAAGCGAGTATGTAAAAGAGCAGTGTAATTAATGATATAATAAAAAGTAAGAAAAATATTTTTGACTATCTTTTTGTACAATTTATTCGTTATATATAATAGAAAGTGCTTTCAGTAGAAAAAGGAGGAAAGAAGTGGATGCAGATTTTCTTTTGATTCACAAAATGAAAAATGGTGATGAAGAAGCTATAGAGGTATTCGTAAAAAAATACTATTCAACTATACGGAATTATTGTCGATTACATACATACACAGACTGTGATGCAGAAGATATTACTCAAGCAACATTTGAACACTTTTTTCGATCATTTAGATCGTATCATCATTTGGGAAAGACTGCTAATTATTTGTATGTGATTGCTCGAAATTTATGTCGGGATAGTTATAAGAAAAAAAGAGATATTGTGATGGAAGCGTTACCAGATAAAGGGGAAAATCCAATTGCTGTAATTGAGAATAAAATAGATATAGAAGAATCAATAAAAAAACTTCCAGAAGATTTGCAGGAAGTAGTTATTCTACATTATTTTCAGGATTTGAAATTAAAAGAAGTAGCAGATATTATTGGCATAGGACTTCCTCTTGTAAAATATAGGATAGGAAAAGCAAAAGAATTGTTGAGTGTTTATCTGGGGGATAAGAAATGATGATGACAGTTGATGAAAAATTGCATGCGTATGCAAAAAATCAGAAGGATAGAAATATAGATGAGAAAAAATTACAACAGACCATTATAAAATCGAAAGAAGCATATTGGGATGGAGAAATCGAAAGAAATATGTCATGGTTAGAATTTTTATATCAGCAAGCTTCGTATATACAGAAGCACTGGTGGTTTGCTCAAGGGGCAGTATTACTAATCCTTTGGATGACAATGTTCTTATCAGACAGTAGTATTTATACAAGGCGCTGCATGGGGATTTTGGCACCGAGTTTTGTAATATTGATACTTCCGGAACTCTGGAAAAATAGAAGCAATGGGGCTATGGAAGTAGAAGGTGCAACATTTTTTTCCATAAAGAATATATATGCCGCACGAATGCTACTCTTCGGCATGGTAGATGTTTGCCTATTGAGTGTGTTTTTGATAACCAGCACTTTTGTGTTACAGATTGCATTTATGGATATCTTAATACAATTTATTTTGCCAATGAATGTGACATGCTGCATATGTTTTCGATTACTTTGCAGTAAAGGAGATGATTATGTATCTTCCACATTATTTTCCTGTCTGATTTGGATCGCTGTTTGGACGCTTGTAGTTCTCAAAGATAGTATTTATGAGCATATATCTACATCAATATGGTGTGGAATGATGATATTATCTGTTTTATATTTGTGTTACAGTATTTGGCGAGTATGGAAATGCAGTGAAAGATATTACGAGAGTAATGGGGCAAGTGTATAAGACTATTATGGTGTCAATTACGAGAAATCACACAACGGTCGTAATCAGAGAAATGTGAGGAATTTGATTATGGAATTAGAATTGAAAAAATTAACAAAAGAATTTCAGGGATTTAAAGCAGTTGATGATATCACGCTGACGATGAGTAATGGAGTTTATGGGCTTCTTGGTGTCAACGGTGCTGGAAAAACAACGCTGATGAGAATGCTCTGCACACTTATTAAACCTACTTCGGGAAGCATATTATGTGATGGAAAAGATATTTTTGCATTGGATGGCGAATATAGGAGAATTCTTGGTTATTTACCTCAAGAATTTGGATTTTATCCGGAGTTTTCGGTTCATGATTATTTAATGTATATTGCGTCAATTAAAGGAATGCGAATAAGTATTGCACGAAAGCGTGTAACAGAACTTCTGCGGCAGGTTGGGTTGGCTAAAATGCAGAATAGAAAAATGAAAAAATTGTCTGGAGGAATGAAACGCCGTGCAGGGATTGCCCAAGCTATGCTAAATAACCCAAAGATTTTGATCCTCGATGAGCCTACTGCAGGTCTGGATCCGAATGAAAGGATACGTTTTCGAAATCTGATCAGTGAATTGTCACAGGATCGTCTCGTGCTATTATCAACACATATTGTGTCGGATATTGAATACATTGCCAACCAGGTGTTATTGATGAAAGATGGAAAGATTAGCCATTCAGGAACACAAGAAGAGATTATTCAGTCAGTACCAGTAAAAGTATGGAGTTGTGTAGTTGCAAATAATGAAGTTGAAATGTGGCAAAAACAGTTTAAAGTCTCAAATATGAAAACACTTTCGGATGGAATAGAATTACGCATTTTGTCTGAAAAATCTCCACACTATAATGCGAAAGAGGAAACGATGACTTTGGAGGACATATTCTTATATTATTTCGGAGAGAAAACAGGTGATGATTATGACGTATTATGAAATAAAAAAAGTTTTTTCAAAAAAAGGAAGTAAGGTTGCGCTGATATTTATTTTTATTGTAATTTCAGTAGTCTTGTCTTTTATCATCGGGGATAATAAATATGTGAATCGTAATGGTGATGCGGAAAGTGGAATATCGGCTATGTTAAAGGTTCGTGAGTTGAAAAAAGAATGGTCAGGAGAACTGACAGAGGATGTGCTTAGAAAAATTATTGAAGAAAATGTCAGGATTTCACAGACACCGGAAGCTAAGTCGAATGATTTTAGACAGAATGATATAGCATATAGTCAAAGACAGGGTTTCATGGATATAAGGGATTTACTAAATTGTGATTATGGAGAGTTTAACGATTATAATTATTATCTGGCAGATTCTCTTTCTCCTGATGAAGCAGTAGATTTTTATTCTAATCGTATCAAAAATTTGAAAAATTGGTTAGAAACTGATGGAAAGGATCAGTTTTCTGAAAAGGAAAAAAGTTATTTAATAAGAGCGTATGAAAAAATGAAAACCCCTTTATATTATGATTATCAAGCGGGATGGAAAAACTTATTTCAATATTCACCCTCAATAATTATGATTTTGACATTGGTATTAGGTTTCCTTTGTGCAGGTATTTTTTCAGGTGAATTTCAGCTGAAAGCGAATGCAGTTTTTTATTCTTCTTATTATGGCAGAAATAAGGCTGTATGGGCAAAAGTGAAAGCAGGAGCAATCATAATAACGGCTATTTACTGGGCGGTTATGTTGTTATACACTATGCTTGTTTTGGGAATTCTTGGTGTAGACGGAGCAAATTGTCCCATACAGTCTAGTATGAGTGGGTGGAAGAGTATTTATAATATCACGAATGCTCAGGAATATATTTTGATAGTTCTTGGTGGATATCTGGGATGTTTATTTATGCAATCTCTAACTATGTTGGTTTCTGCGAAGACAAACTCATCAGTAATAGCGGTAATCGTGCCTTTTATTTTGATTTTTCTTCCATCATTTTTATCAGGAACAAGTCTACCATTATTAAATAAAATTTTGGGACTTCTTCCAGATCAAATGCTTCAAATGAATCAGGTAGTTAAATTTTTTAACTTGTATGAAATCGGAGGAAAAGTGTTTTGCGCAGTTCCTATTTTAATAATATCGTACTCCATTCTGCTATTATTGATTGTTCCAGTTATTTATTTTATATATCGCAGAAAAGAAGTTTATAATTAGATGAAGAAACATCTGTTAGAGGGAGTGAAAACATAGGAAAAATATTATTATTATCGTTTAAAGATAGTGAAGAAGAAATGATAGAGTCTGTTCTTGCTGCTTTGAAAACCGGACGAAATATATATTGTGATGAAAAAAATATAAATCCATTGAAAATACATTATGGAGATATTGTTATTTTATTAGCCACAAGAGAATTATTCCGAAAGCAGAAAAAAGTAGATTTGTCTTTTACAGAGTTTGAAATTTTGCATTTATTAATGCGAAGTCCTGGAAGAGTGTTTAGTAAAGAACAAATATATGATATAATCTGGAATGAACCCTATTCGGGTGATTACAATGTTGTTATGCGACATATCTGCAACATTAGAGAAAAGATAGAAGATGATCCTGGACATCCGGTATATATACAAACGGTGCGCGGTGTAGGATATCGGTTTAACGGAAATTTAGGCAGCGAGTGAAATCGCTGCCTATTATTATGGTTTTACAAAGAAGGAAGTTTGTTATGAGAAGATCTTTGTATTTTAGGAGCATCCTGTTTGAGATATTTGGACAGGTTTTGATGTATCAATTCCAACTCTTTTATTTCTTGCTTAAAAGAAACGTATTGAGTATTTAGTGATTCCTTTCTGGAAATAAGATCTGCAATTTGCTCTTGTAACTTATTGGAATTAAGATGTTTCAGGTCTATACCATTTTCCTGTAAAATATGTTCAGCACCAGCGAAAAGAATAATTTGAGATTCATATTTACGGAAATAACGATCTGGATCTTTGGAGCTTTTATAATGGTCGTCGTAAATTTTATTTTTCTGATATTGTTCGGCATATTTTAGCATTTCTCGAAGATGGCGTATCTGAGACTCGAGAGAAACAACAGAGGTATTTACCTCTTTTTGCTGCATATGTAACAAGGCTATGCGGTCTTCAAGTCCTGAAAAATTATGTAGATTATGTGTGAACATCTTGTTATATTCAGCAGAGACAATTTTTAAATTTTCCTTATTTGCCCATTTCTGAAGTCCAATGTTTCCTGCTATATTGGGAGTGTTGGTGTCTATTAACTTATTACGAACAGAAGGAACAGTAGTTCTGTGAAGCTTATTATTAATGCGTTCTTTGATACGTTCCTTAGTAAAGTTTTTTCCTAAAGATTTAGCACTTCCACGCACTGGACGGGACATATCGGGAGAACGAAAGGTAATGTATTTTCTGCTGTTTTCGCCAAATTCTGCGTTTTTTATTTCATATCCTTTAGCTTCCATAAATGTAAGAAATTCTGAATAAGTGGAAACGATTCGGATTGTCTGGTTTATATCTTTTCGCAGCTGCGTTTTTTTACTGGATTCAGATTTATTTGCAGCCCATTCATTGTATTTCATTCCCTTTTTACCATTTGGCATAATTGTGGACAGGTTATGTTCCTGGCATAAAGTGTCGCTGAGATTTCGTATTTTCCAGTAATTCTTTTTACAGTCATGGTAATGAGAAAAAGTGATGTTATCTGCAGAACAGAAAATTAAATGGTTATGTACATGACCTTTATCAGTGTGTGTTGTCAGAACATAGGAGTATTTTCCCTCCAGCAAGCGATCCGCAAGTTCTCTGCCGATTTGATGGGCTTCTTCATAGGAAACTTCACCAGGGGAAAATGCCTGAATCAGATGAAATGCCTTATTTGTATTGTGCGGATCTCTGCAGTCATGTGTATGATCCAAAGTGTATTTAAAGTCAAGAGCGGCTGTTTCGGGAGAGCAGGCAAAGGAAGAAATATATAGATTCTGGTCAGTTTTATCTGGATTGCAGATGTATTCTATTGCTTTATCAACGGTTGTTTTGATACCATGGATTTTTGTAACTGCCATATTTTTTCCATTAACTCCTTTATATCGTCCAGGTCCTTTTGGTAAACTGTATTGCTACTGTTTATACGATGGGTGATCTGATTCAAATTGCTGCTGATATTGCCCAGCAGGGTATTCATTTTTCGGATATGAGAGTAGTCTACTTCATATACAAATCCATATAAGATCATTTTCCGTAGAAAGGCAGATTTGCTTTTCATCCTGGAAAGACGATATTTTTCTTCTAAAATGTATTGTTCGTCATCATTCAAATAAAATTGTACGGGATGAATTCTGGTACGTTTGCTCATTGAAATCCTCCAATTCGTTTTTTTCTATAAAAAAGAGTACAAAAAAACTGTCTAACCAGTTCGGCTATGACAGTTATATTACTTGGCTGTATGATGTTTTGGACAGATGTGTCTACAGTTTATTTTAACAGGAGTAGGCAGAAGCGTCAAATTAAGAAATTATAAAATATGAGAGGGCCAGGGATACTCCCTGATACATTTTTACAAAATAAACCGAAGGGGAAATTTTGTAAAATGAGCCAGGTGTCATGACACTGGCAGTGCTTGCTTCTTTTGGGGTGTAGCCTGCAAAGCAGGCTATGCAAAAGCTATAAAACATAAATAGAACTGTGAGAAGTGGTTGAGAATATAATCCTGATAGCGTATAATCAGAGCAAGAAATCGTAAGTGAGGGATAAATTTGGAACGTGAAGAAATTTTTCAATATGTGAAAGAGCAATATGGAACGGAACCGGAATATTTATGGAAAAAAGATCCTGATTCTGCGGTGCTTCGACATAAAAATGGAAAATGGTATGCTATAATTATGGCAGTGGAAAAGAAAACACTGGGATTAGAAGAAGATGGAAAAATTAATATCCTAGATGTAAAATGTGATCCTGATCTGGTTGGGATGATTATTCAAACGTATGGATTTTTACCGGGGTATCATATGAATAAGCGGCACTGGATTACGATTCTTCTGGATGATTCTGTCAGTGAAGCTAAGACACTGGATTTTCTGGATATGAGTTATGATTTAATTGACAGTGGGAAGTAATTAAAATTAAAAAGGAAGCCTTTCAGAAAAATCTCTGATCGGCTCCCAGGTATTTATTCTGGATATGTATAAGTTGATCTTTGCAATAGGATATTTTCCCAATCTCGTTCATGGCGCAGCACTCGGAGAATATGAATCTCTTTTGTTTCTTCCATTATAATATAAAAAATAATAGATGGCGGAAAAGATCTTTTATGTATGGAATATCCTCTGTACAGAATTTGAGTTCGGGGAAAGGCAGTACTGAACTGACTTAAATTCTGCATTTGTTCTTTCAAATCAGATTGAAAACGGTCAGCATGTTGCTGGCCGAATTCTTCTTCAATATAATCTGCAATGTCTGTGACATCGTAAATTGCTTCCCAGGTTAAAATAATTCTATATTCTTGCATTTCTTCGTGCATCCCTTAATTCTGTGATTTTGCGAAAAGCATCTTCCAGTGGCAATTCACGACCAGCTTCCATATCATCAATTCCCCGGTCTAACATGCGGAGAAGATGATTGTTTTCCTGGCTTTTATCGGTTGTAGGGACTTTTTTTGTTAATTCCATGAAATCACTCCAATCATACGGTTTATAAATAGTGTATGTTGTTCAGAAGTATCTATCCATAGTTTAGCATATAATTGGAGGCAATACAATTAAATTATTTTGCAGGAGCGTCCGTCAGACCGAGAAGATATTCGCAGGAAACATTAAATACTTCGGCCAGTGCGACAACTTCGTAGTCGGGAACGAAACGTGTGCCTTGTTCAATTCGCAGGATTGCCAGATCATTAAAATCATATCCTGCAAGTTGTAATTTGGCAGCGAGTGTTTTCTGAGTAAGATTATGAGCCTTTCGTAATTCTTTTACCCGTTGTCCTATTCTGTTTTTACTGTTCGTTTTTTTATCCCAATAAATAATCATTCTGATCCTCAAAAGTTTCTAAAGATGAAGTATTATTATTGATTTTAAGGAAAAATATTGTTACTATACTTCTAAAGATGAAGTTTTTGGAAAGTTTATTTGATTTTTGAAATAAGAAAATGATAATGCTGCCTGTAATGAGAAATAATTCTAATGAGAGGTGGAAAGAAGATGAATGAATTTTATGAAGCAGTATCGAATTTATTTGAGGAATTGCGCTGTGACTTCGGAGAAAGAGAATATACAGTACAGCCGGAAGAATGGAAAGAAGCAGAGAAGAATTTGAAACAAATACAAAAGAAGCTGCCACTACATCTGGAAAAAATCCCAGAGCGTGAGCAGAATTTCTGGAATAAATATCTGGATCAGTTAGAACATTTCCATTATGAAGAGGAGCAGCGGGCTTATTACCAGGGAATGATGGATGTAGTTGAGTTTCTTATTAATATAGGGGCAATAAAGAAATCCACGAATGTTAAGAGAATGATAGAAAAATATGCACGTTAAGAGTGGCGGTATGGGAAACCATACCGCTTCTTCAGAATAATTCAGATAGAATTCAAATGAATTTCAGGGATCTTGTTTATCGTGGTCTGTAGGAATTTTGTATGTGCGCAGGTATGCTTCTACGATGGCAAGGATAGCGGTAATTTGCTCATCGTTGCATTTTGACAGGTACATGAGCAGGCGTTGATAATCAAGATTATCTGTATGATTGTTTGGATAAAACAATGGTTCAGGAGGAACATTTAAAGCGCGTACCAGTTTTCTGATTTTATGAAAACTGGGAACTCGGCCCCCATTTTCAATTTCCTTTAAATATCGGCTGGACATTTCTGCTTTTTCAGCTAATTCTTCATAAGTCAATTTTTGCTCGTGTCGGGCGTTCTTAAAAAACAATCCCAGTTCTTTATCTGTTTGTTTTGGCATATGATACACCTCCATGTTTAGTGTATAGTTCCCTTTCTTGAAAGAAAATGAACTAATATTTCACTAAAAAAGAGGGTGATATTTCACTTTTTAAAAGACATATAAAATTCTGAATTTCCGTAAAACAGATCCGGAGGTATAGGAAAGATTAAGAATTTTATTGTCTGGTATCATATCCGTCATTACGTGACGGATGAAATAGATAAATAGTTCAAAAAAGCAAATAAATTTCTTTACCTCAAAAAGTGAATTATATGCCACAAAAAATGATGGCAAAATATTATCTTTTGATATAAATAGCGTCCGATGGGCTAAAAACTACCCATTAGGACGTTTTTTATATACCTCAAAATACAGGAAAAACAATTTTCTCGTATTTATTAAGAAATTTTTTAAAAATTTCTTCCCACACCCCGACAAATGCACTCATCCGTTTGGGATATGTGTGAAGGGGAAGCAAGAACTTTGCTTATTGCCTACCGGCGGGGAAGGAGGTGAACTCTTATGGAGCAATCCTCTTTTCAAGATGAGCAGACAGTCAGACATCAGTTTGATTCTCTGTGCAAGCTGGCATTGAAAAGTGAAGTTATTAATTATGAAAAGCATATGGCATATCGCCAGAAGTATGAAGTGATGTTGTCAGAATTATCAGAAAAGGAGTTGAGCAGACTTTTTATAATGGAAGAGCATGAAATGGAAACACATCGTTTTCAGGTCCTGGGTTACGACATAGAAGTCAAAGATGCATTGATTGCTGAAGCACTGCAGACACTTACTGAAAAGAAAAGGAATGTTGTGTTATTATCATATTTTATGGATATGAGTGATGCAGACATTGCCAGAGAAATGAATCTTGTACGCAGCACAATTAATGAGCATCGTAGACGATCACTGGAACTGATGAGAAAAAATATGGAGGAATCTGCAAATGAAAAAAAGTAAAAAACAGAAATGCGCATTTGATTTGCTGCCATTCCATGTTATTGAGGCAGCATCAACTGGTGATACTGAGGCAATCCAGGCAGTGTTGAAGCATTATGAAGGGTACATAACAGTTTTGGCTACCAGAAAAATGTTTGACGAATTTGGACAGGTGCATTACTGTGTAGATGAAACTCTGCGTCAACGCCTGGAAGCAAAACTGATTACTAAGACCTTGGGATTTGATACGAAATCATATGTAAGGAAAAGTAATCAGTAAAGGGAGTATTTAATATAGATTCCTTTTCCCCTTCAGGAATTTTTGTACCTTGAAAATTGTATATTGTTTTACATACAGGACGTGAAGATATGTAGAGCCACTAGGTAAATCCGCCATGATATATCTGCTCTGTTAATGGAGTAAATACGAGGAAATGCTGAAATATAACATTGAAGTAAAGGTATGGAGCGAGAAGAATTTGACAAAATGTGCAGCAGCTGCACAGGGCGACGAAGCATATCTGTGATAATGATACTTCCAGAAAAAAGCTGGTCATATTTAATGACGGTGCAAAACCGATGTGGGCAGAGTACTGAACTGCCACCTGTATTGTAATTTTATCTGCCGATGACAGTGTATAAAATTGTAAATTGTCATGGGCAGATAAAAATGTTTTGTCCAAAGAGAAAAGGAGGAGAGAAGAGTGGCGATTAAAATTGAAAAAGGTAAGATTCCAATTTGGGAAAAATATATGCTTACGGTGGATGAAGCAGTGCAATATTTCGGAATAGGTGAAAAGAAAATAAGGATGCTTATTTCGGAACATCTAAATTCAGAATGTTGCTTTACAGTCCAGGTGGGGTGTAAGTCATTGATTAACCGTAAGAAATTTGAGGCCTTTCTGGATCAGACTACGTCTTTGTAAAAAATATACGAACAATTTAGCACTTTAAAGTGGAAATGTTAGCCCTGGTATGATATAATACCTATATCGTGCTAGGGCTTCTTCGTAGAAAGGGGCGAAGACGTTTGGGTAAAACAAAACGTGACCAAAAACGACGAGATAAAAAAGGTCGAATTTTACGAAACGGAGAAAGTCAGAGAAAAGATGGAAGATATGCGTTTGTATATACAGATTGTTATGGAAAGCAGAAGTTTTTGTATAGTTGGAAATTACAGCCAACAGATTCTCTGCCAACTGGATGCAGACCATGCTTAGCTCTAAGGGAAAAAGAAAAAAATATCCAAAGAGATTTACATGATGGTATAGTACCTTACGGAGGAAATTTAACAGTTTTGGATTTGGTTCAAAAATATATTGGACAAAAAAAGGGGGTTCGTCATAATACTCAGGCGAACTATGATTTTGTGATCAATATAATAAAAAAAGAAGAATTCGGAACCAGAAGAATAGATAAAATAAAATTGTCGGATGCAAAAGCATGGTTTATTAAGCTGCAAGCAGATGGAAGAGGATACAGTTCCATTCACAGTGTGCGTGGAATTGTAAGACCTGCATTTCAGATGGCAGTTGAAGATGATTTACTGCGCAAGAATCCTTTTGAATTTCAATTATGTACAGTTGTCGTAAATGACAGTGTTACAAGACAGGCAATTACAAAAGAACAGGAAGAGTTATTTCTGGAGTTTATCCGAAATGATGACCATTACTCAAAATACTATAATGGAATGTTTATTTTGTTTAAGACTGGACTTCGTATTTCTGAGTTTTGTGGATTGACAGTGAAAGATATTGATCTTCAGGAGAGAAAAATCAATGTGAATCATCAGCTTCAGAGAACCAGAGGAATGCAGTACGTCATTGAAGATACCAAAACTTCAAGTGGAACACGAATGTTGCCGATGACAGATGAAGTTTATGAATGTTTTGAACAGATTGTGAAAAACCGTAAAAAAGTAAGGGTTGAGCCGATTATAGATGGATATAGTCGATTTTTATTCCTGGATAAAAAAGATATGCCTGAGGTAGCACTCCATTGGGAAAAACATTTTCAGTGGGCGTTAGGAAAGTATAATCGTACTCATGAGGAACAAATGCCAAAGATCACGCCTCATGTATGTAGGCATACATATTGTTCCAATATGGCGAAAGCTGGAATGAATCCGAAAGCACTCCAATATTTAATGGGACATTCTGATATAGGGGTTACGTTAAATGTATATACGCATCTGGGATTAATTGATGCAAAAGAAGAGATGAATAGGATTGCAAAACTGGCATAGTATGATAAAATAATAGAAAAAAGAATTAAAAATAATCTGATTATAAGGTTCTTAGAGAGCCTGTTTTCCAGGCTGGTTATTACTAAGAAGTTACTAAATTTGGATAAGAAAATATACGAATTTATGCTGTGATATACAGGAAAATGACAGGATTGAAGATTATCGGAAAATGCCTGTAAACAGCGTAAATACAGCATTTCAAGGAGTTTTAAGCAATGATAAGAGTGTTATTTGTCTGCCACGGCAATATCTGCCGTTCACCAATGGCAGAATTTATTTTCAAAGATATGGTATCAAAACGAGGTCTTGCGGATCAATTTTATATTGCATCTGCCGCGACCAGTACAGAGGAAATCTGGAATGGAATAGGAAATCCGGTGTATCCTCCTGCGAGGGAGGAGCTTGCTAGGCATGGAATCAGTTGCAAAGGTAAGAGAGCAGTGCAGTTGACAAAAGCGGATTATGATAAGTATGACTATATTCTTGGTATGGATCATTGGAATCTGAAGAATATGTTGAGAATACTGAAAGCGGATCCGGAGGGAAAGGTCAAGCTTCTTTTGGATTACAGTGATAATCCGCGGGATATCGCAGACCCATGGTATACAGGTGGATTTGATGTCACATATTCAGATGTAGTGGAGGGCTGTGAAGCTTTTTTGAGGTACTTGCAAAATATAAAAAAACTGTAAAACCTTTTGTCGATGGAATTTACTTTACAAATGGCTGGGACTATTTTATACTATGTCTACAGCGACTCTTAAGGGGGCTTTCGCTCCCTTATTTCTTTTTCCTGAAAGGGAAGTCAACGTTCAAATCAGGGCATCCTGCCCGCATTATTTTCAAAGCAAGAAAGGAAACTGAATATGCAGAAAGACTATGATACATTCGTAGAGAAACTGGAGATTGGTATTTATGAGGCCACAGGAATTCCAAGAGAAAATATTTCTTTTGAGAAAGAAGGCGGGAGATTTGCGCCTGTAGGAGACAGACTGCTGGTGAAGTTTGCCGAGCACGATGATGCATGGGAAGTCTGCGGACTTTATACACAGGAATTATTTAAATCTTATCAAAGTGGCAGCTCATTTGAGGAGATTATGACTGAGATTACAGATGATCTGAAGCGGATTAAAAAGGCTGATATTTATGAGAAAACAAAAGTAATCAAAGATTATGAAAAAACAAAGCCGCGTTTATTTATCAGACTGTTAAATGCCAATAAATATGCAGCAGATTTGCAGGATGCGGTTTATAAAACTCTTGGAGATATTGCGCTTGTGCTTTATATGAAAGTTACTGAATATGAGGGATGTGTAACCAGTACGAAAATCCGCCTGGGAATGCTGGAACAATGGGGAAGAGACAGTGATGAGGTATTTAAGGAAGCATTACTCAATACGTACTTTATGAGCCCACCGAGAATTTACAGATGGGAGCAGATGATCTTTAATCCGGAATATGAAGGCGAGAGTTTTATGAATCTGGGAGATAAATGTGAATTAAAAAGAGATGCGATGGGAAATTGTTTAAGTACTACCAAGAAGACGAATGGAGCAGTTGCAGTGTTTTTGCCCGGGGTGGCAGAGCAGCTTGCGTATATGCTGGATTCTGATTTCTACATGGTATTTACAAGCGTACACGAGGTGATGATTCATAATGACAAATTTGTGGAGCCTGAAGACTTGCAGTATGTTTTGGAAGATACCATTAAAGAAGCCACACCTAAGGAAGATTATCTTACATCCAGAATTTATCAGTATAATAGAGAGACACACAAATTTATTTGTGTAACATCTTTAGATGAGTGAATATAGTATTTGAATGATGGGATATGATTTTTGTTGTATTGATGCTAGTACAGCGAAAATTAAGTTTCTGCTATATTGACGCAGGATGATTTCTTCAGCTGCAAGGCGGAGGAATGGGACGTAGCGGTGGCTACGGCGACCGATGACAACGCGGAAATAAGAAATTTAGATGCAAGATTGTTCGAGAAATCAACTTGTCGGTACACTAGATATATAACCTTTGTTGAAGATAAAGTAGCGTGTTGGGAAGGGGAGTGTCCATTTGAAATATTAGTTGGTATTGTGTAATGCCGTTGCTTGTTAATAATATAAGAAGCAATAAAATAGTGTGAGATAAAATATGAGAGTATTCGTTAAAAGAATACTCTCATAGTAAAATTCTTATGTGTAATTAAAAATGGCAATTATCCAAGCAGTGCGGAGTCGTTACTGAATTCTTCGCCGCTTGCACGTTCAAACTGATCCAGAAGGTCTTTGACAGTCAGTTTTTTCTTTTCTTCACCCTGAATGTCCAGAATGATTTTACCTTCCATCATCATGATCAGACGATTGCCATGTGCAATGGCATCTTTCATATTGTGGGTGATCATCAGAGTTGTAAGGCAATCACGATTTACGATCATATCTGTGATTTCAAGAACCTTTGCGGCTGTTTTCGGATCAAGGGCAGCGGTGTGCTCATCCAGAAGCAGAAGTTTCGGTTTCTGGAGTGTCGCCATAAGAAGGGTAAGCGCCTGTCTCTGTCCACCGGAGAGGAGTCCTACTTTGGAGGTAAGTCTGTCTTCCAGACCAAGACCGAGAATTTTGAGAAGTTCTCTGTATTCTTCTCGTTCTGCTTTTGTAATTCCGGAGCGGAGAAGACGGGATTTTCCACGACGTTTTGCAAGTGCAAGGTTTTCTTCAATACCCATGGTGGCAGCAGTTCCGGTCATCGGATCCTGGAATACACGTCCAAGGTATGTGGCACGCTTGTGTTCGGAAAGTTTGGTAACATCAATATTGTCGATAAGGATCTGTCCTTCATCAACCGGCCATGTTCCTGCAACAGCATTTAACATAGTAGATTTACCGGCACCGTTTCCACCGATGACTGTGACAAAGTCTCCTTCGTTCAGTTTAAGATTCAGGCCATTTAAAGCACGCTTTTCATTGATGGTTCCCGGGTTAAATGTTTTATAGATGTTTTTTAATTCAAGCATTTTTATTTACCTCCCCTTTTTACCGGTTTGTTGAAATATTTGCCTTTCCAGTATGGGAACGCAAGGAAGAGGGCAACAACGATTGCGGAAAGCATCTTCAGCAGGTCCGTATCAATACCCATCCAGATAACGACCTGAAGTACCAGATAGTACAGGATGGAGCCAAGGATAACAGCGGTCAGGCGAAGTGCAAAGTTACGGAAAACACGTCCGAAGATTGCCTCACCGATAATAACAGCAGCCAGACCGATAACGATGGAACCACGTCCCATGTTGATATCTGCAAAACCCTGATACTGTGCAAGGAGAGCGCTTGAAAGCCCTACCAGACCGTTGGAGATCATAAGACCGAGAACTTTGTTCCTGTTTGTGTTGATACCCTGGGCACGTGACATATTTGGGTTACATCCGGTTGCTCTTAAAGAACATCCAAGTTCTGTTCCAAAAAACCAGTATAAAATTGCAATCAGAACAATACACATGATTGCTACGATAAAGATGGTGTTTTTGGAAAGGGATGTGTTTTTAATATGACGCAGAGAAACCAGAAGATTGTATTTATCAACATTGATTGCCTGGTTTGCTTTTCCCATAATTTTCAGGTTGACAGAGTATAAAGATAACTGTGTCAAAATTCCGGCAAGGATTGCAGGAATTCCCATAAATGTATGGAAAATTCCAGTAACAAGACCAGCAAGCATTCCTGCGAGAGTAGCGGCGAGCATGGAAATCCAGACATTATGTCCGGAAAGCATCATCATTATACATACTGCACCACCGGTACACATGGTACCATCTACAGTAAGGTCTGCGATATCGAGAATGCGGAATGTCAGATAAACACCGATTGCCATGATTCCCCAGATCAGACCTTGTGCCACAGCGCCCGGAAGCGCAGCTATTAACGTCATAATTTGCATTTGTAATTTCCTCCTGTTGAGATGCGAAAAGCGAGAGAGGTAAAAAACCTTTCCCGCTGATAGCATATAAGTTAAATTTTCGTAACTGTGTTGTTACTGAACAGTTACAAATTTTCGTTCAGAATTATTCAGCAGCCTCTTCAGTTGCATCATCTTCAGCAGTTTCAGCAGTAGCTTCGTCTGCTGCATCTGCATCGTCAGATGCTTCTTCTGTATCTTCAGCAGCTTCGCCGATTGCTACATAATCATCAGGAACTGTGATGCCAAGTTCTTCACAGATATCTTTATTGTATTCTTTTGTGAAGTTTGGTGCATATTCGATTGGCATTGTAGAAATATCTTCCCCGTCTTTTAAGATTTTAACTGCCATTTTACCGGTTGTAACACCAAGATCATAGTAGCTGATGGAAAGTGTTGCAACACCACATCCTTCGCAGATACCTTCTTCACCTGTGATTACCGGAACCTTTGCCGGAAGGCAGATGTTGTTGATGATTTCAGTGTTAGATGCAACTGTGTTATCTGTCGGTACATAGATTACATCACTGGCATCAGCAGCTGTTGTAGCAACAGAAGAAAGGTCATTGGAATCAGAGAATGCATAATATTCACATGTATATCCCAGTTCTTCCAAAGCAGCTTTTACTGTATCTACCTGATACTGTGAGTTTGCTTCTGCGGAGCAGTAGAGGAGACCTACATTTTTAGCATCAGGGAAAAGTTCCTGAAGCATTGCAGCCTGTTCATCAAGTGGTGCAAGGTCAGCAGTTCCGGAAATATTGCCACCTACAGTTCCGTCGAAATCATCAAGTCCGAGTGCAACACCATATTCTGTAACAGAAGTACCAAGAATCGGAATATCGCTTGTTCCGGCTGCTGCAGCCTGAAGAGCTGGAGTTGCGTTTGCGAGGATCAGGTCAACATTGTTGGAAACAAAGCTGTTAACAATTGTAGAACAAGTATTGGAATCGCCCTGTGCATTCTGTTCGTCAAATGTAACGGCATCTTCGCCAAGTTCTTTGATTACTTCATCCTTAAATCCCTGTGTTGCAGCGTCAAGAGCGTCATGCTGTACAAGCTGGCAGATACCGATTGTATATTTGTCTCCGTCAGCGGCACTTGCTGTTACTGCGCAGGTTCCCATAGCCATGACTGCCGCAAGAGTAATTGCTAATGCTTTTCTTTTCATATTATATATCCTCCTAAAAATAATATTTTTGATTTAACCAAATCAGGCAAATAGAAAAATGGATTGTGAATATTCGCCTGACTAAAAGTAATCTCTTACTTTGTCGAAAAAACACTTCGACGTTTTAAAGTATAACGCTTTAATGTTAAAAAGTCAAGCGATTGTTGCCAGGTGGTTTGTATGATTGCTTTTTCATGTTACTGGGCACGGAGTGAACAGTAAGATTTTTATTTCATATATTAAATAGAAAGAAAATTAAAAGGCAGTGTGTCATTATGGCGTATTCGATTATGCTGGATGCGGGGCATGGCGGCCAGGATCCGGGAGCTGTATATAAGGGAAGACAGGAAAAGGATGATAATCTTAAACTGGCACTTGCTGTGGGGAATATATTAAAAAATAATGGAATTGACGTTTCTTATACCCGCACAGGAGATATTTATCAGACACCTTTTGAAAAAGCACAGCTTGCAAATCAGGCAGGTGTAGATTATTTTATTTCATTTCATAGGAACAGTAGTCCTAAAGATAATCAGTATAATGGGGCAGAAGTGCTGATATATGATAAAAGTGGGATAAAATATCAGATGGCAGAAAATATTCTGGGAGCTTTAGGGGAAGCAGGTTTTCGGGAAATTGGAGTAAAAGAAAGGCCAGGACTGGTGGTGCTCCGTCGGACCAGGATGCCGGCTCTTTTGATAGAGACTGGATTTATTAATTCAGATGAAGATAATAAGTTGTTTGATGAGAAATTCAATGAGATCGCGCAGGGAATCGCAGATGCGATCTTAGGAACTTTGGATGAAGAGACAGTGCAGGAACCGCTCTATTACAGAGTACAGACGGGAGTATTTAGAAAAAGAGAAAATGCAGACAGAATGTTGTATCAGTTGTTGGAAAAGGGATATCCGTCATTTATCTTGCATGAAGATGGATTTTATAAGGTTCAGACAGGGGCATATCAGCAGATTGGTAATGCGGTAAATATGGAACAGAGACTTAGAGATGATGGATACAGTACCATTATTGTGACAAAATAAATGTATAGTATACCAACTTGCCAATATACCAGAAGGAAGAAATATGCTATAATTTATAGAAAATAATTGATAAAAGATATATTAATGGTTACTGTTCATATATCACTATCCCGCGAAGCGTGTTACTGAGAACGGGATGAACAGTAACTATTAATGAGAACAGGGCGAATAGTGAAAAACAAAAGAGGGAGAGTTAATAAACGATGAAGGATGCATATGCGGAATTTTTGAAAAATGCAGAGGAATTCATTTTTGCAGAGAATACACCAGAAAAATCAGATATTATTTTTGTACCGGGAAATGGTTATCCTCAAATGGCTGAATGTGCAGCGCAACTTTTCAGAGAAGGTATGGCTGAATGGATTTTGCCAAGTGGAAAATACAGTGTGGTGAATGGGGAATTTTCGGGAGTTCTTGAGAAGTCAGATATTTATAATAAAGAATATGAGACAGAATGGGAATTTCTTAAAGAGGTTCTTATAAAAAATGGTGTTCCGGAGGAAAAAATCCTGAGGGAAGATCAGGCAACTTTTACGTATGAAAATGCAATTTATTCCAGACAGATAACTGACCAGATGGGACTGGAAATAAAAAAGGCAATTTTGTGCTGCAAATCGTATCATTCCAGAAGATGCCTGATGTATTATCAGATTTTATACCCGGAAACACAATTTTATGTAGTACCTGTGGTTGCAGATGGAATCGCCAGAGAGAACTGGCGGGAGAGTGAAGAAGGAATCGATGTTGTTACAGGAGAACTCTCCAGAATCGTGAAACAATTTTCACTGATGCTGGAGAGATGATATTATTTCTGTTCTTCTGTTTCGGTTTTTTGCTCAGGAAGCCAGATGTGGACAAGTTCGATTCTATTTTTGTCCAGATGGTCAACAACCAGGCGGATACCGTTTTCAAGTGTAACTGACTGGCCTTCCTTTGGCAGACAGTCAAGCTGTTCTATAATATATCCGCCAATAGAGTCGTAATCTTCAGATTCCAGATTGATATGCAGAGTTTCGTTGATATCGTCAAGTTTAGCAGAGCCTTGGACTATATATTCTCTGTCAGGCTGTATTTCCTTTATATCTTCGACTTCGTCCTCGTCATATTCATCCCGGATCTCACCTACGATTTCTTCAAGCAGGTCTTCTAATGTGACGAGCCCGGCAGTTGCGCCGTATTCATCAAGAACGATTGCAAGATTGACAGATGCCTTACGCATTTCAATCATGAGATCTGCGGTAGCCTTATATTCGTAAGTAAAGTAAGGCTCACGCAGGATATTGCGGATAGAAAAGGGTTTATCTTTTGGATAAATAAGAAGATCTTTCATATTGATTATGCCGATTACGTTATCTGTGTTATCTTCATAAACCGGAAAACGGGTATGCATATCTTCACTGAAGATCTCCATAAGTTCATCATAAGTGGAATCGACATTCACAAAGGTCATGTCAATTCGTGGAATCATTACGTCTCTGGCGGTAGAGTCACCGAAATCGAATACATTATAGATCATTTGTTTTTCTTCGTTTTCAATAACGCCCTCTTCCTGACCGACATTAACGAGGGTACGCAGCTCATGTTCTGTCATGGCATTTGCTTTTGCATTCGGATCGATATGGAACAGTAAAAGTACACCGGAGGTTATTTTAGTTACGATAAACACAACCGGGGTAAGAATGAACATAAATCCATAAATAATTCTGGCATATGCAAGTGCAAGTTTTTCTGCATGGATGGTAGCCATGTTCTTAGGTGTGATCTCACCGAAAATCAAGATCAGTAAAGTAAGGATTCCGGTTGCGATGCCGACATATGCATTACCGAGAACTTTGATGGTGAGTGTGGTCATAAGAGAGGAAACAGACATATTTACAATGTTGTTTCCTATTAATACAGCACTGAGCATTTTAGGCGAGTCAGAGATTACTTTTTCCAGAATAATAGCCCGCTTATCTCCCTGCTCAGAAAGAGACTGTATCCGGATTTTATTTACAGTTGTCATAGCAGTTTCGGCAGAAGAAAAAAATGAAGAAAGAGCAATCAGTATGATGATTGCCACTGCCTGAAAAACAATACCTGAGTCCAAAGTTTTTTCACTCCTTTTGATTATGATAGTTGAGAGTATGGCTAGTGTACCAACAAGTTGATTTCTTGAACAATCTTACGTCTAAATTTCTTATTTCCGCGTTGTCGTCAATCGCCGTAGCCACCGCTACGCCTCTCTCCTTTGCCTTGAAATAAGAAAATTTATACTGCAAGATTGTTTCAAGAATCAACTTGTCGGTACACTAAATCAAAAAGACAAGGACTTCTTTTCTTAATTGATTAGATTCTCTCAAAAAATATTTAAGCAAAATATACATGATTTCCTATAAAAAATCAAGAAAAAGCTTACTTATAAAAAATAATGCAAAAAAAATTTAAATGAGGGGTGTTGAAAAAGTAAGATTTGTGTTATAATTCATTCGGCTAAAATCAAAAAAAATATTACAAAATATTTACAAAACAATAAAAATTTGATAGTATATACAAATATACGATATTATTATATAATTATAATGCCGTATAAAAAAGAAATATAAATGATACCAAGGTTAAAAGTTCAAAAACTGTTCGTGCCTGCACGATAAAGCTTTTGAACTGGTAGTGCCAGATATTGGAAAATAAACTGAATTTGAACGGCATATTTAGGTTCAGATATAAATAGCAGATGATACGGGTTAAAGATATCTGCTTAATATATAACATATAAACAAGAAAGATAAATGAAAAACAGAGGTGCGAAATGTCTAATAACATAAATAGAATGAAAAGAAATAAATTAACAGGGAAAAAAATGGGAATTCTTGCGGCAGCAGCTTTAACAGCAGCTTTGATCACAGGAAGTGTACCTGTTGTGACCGAACCAGTCAGTGCGGCTGAATCACAGGAAAAGGTGTCTGATGCACTGATACCGGATAATATTACAATTGATCAGCCTACAGAACTTGCGAATATAGCACTTCCGATAACTGAACATGGAACTCTTGAATGGGCAGATGGAAGTTTTGTTCCGACACAGAGAGTACAGGCTTGCGAGGTGTTTCTTATACCAGCAGAGGGACAGGATCTGAGTCATGCAGAAGGATGGGATTCAGAGGCGGGAGCAGTTGTTGGATATATTAATGTAGTGGTGAATGGCATTGATGACAGCAGTTCCACAGATGCGACAGGGGATTCAGAGGATACTAAGGATCAGGAAACGCCATCAGAGACTCCGGCTGAAGAAGAAAAAAATACTTCCGATAACAAAGATGGTAAATCTGATGAAGTGAATTCGGCTAAAGCAAATAAAGATAACACGGATAAGGAAAATAAAGACGAAAACAGTAAAAAAGAAAACGACACACAGAATGATAAGGATAAAAACAGCAAAGAAAATAGTACAGACAAGAGTTCAGACAGCGCAGATGTTACCGGCAAATTAGAAATTGCAGATGACACGACACAGGATACTGCTGATGAGAAAAAAAATGATTCAGACAACACAGATAGCAAGGATGATAACATTTTCGACAATCCTGTATTACCAGACGAAAAAGATAACCGTCCGACAGATGTGGAAGATAACCTGTCAGATGAAGAAAAAGAAGAGCGGGCAGAGATTAACCATACCTGTGACGGTATCACAGTAAGTGGCGCTAATCTTCCTTGGTATGTGCAGTTCAGAGTATCAAGCGGGGACAGCTATCAGTTCACAAATGAATCCGATGCGATGATTTTCCAGTCTTATGAATTTGAACTCTGGGATCTTCAGAATGACACAGAATATGAAATTCCAAGTGGAGAGTATGTCAGCGTAACTGTACCGGTGAAATCTGGATATGAGTATACAATTGAGCATCTTCTGGATAATGGTGCAACTGAGACAATCATTCCAAGCGTGGAAGATGGAATCATGGTGTTTAGCACGCATTCTTTCAGTCCGTTTGGAATTGCCGGAAGCAGACAGCTTGTAGGTCCGGATACCGGAGATGATTCAAACAGTGCCGGGACAGTGACACCTACTCCGGCTTCATCTGATACGCAGGAACAGTCTTCTGATACAGGTAAAAATAATACAGTGTCAATTAATACTAATTCTGACAATAATAATACTTCTTCATTATCCGCACAGACAGACAGTTCTTCGGGAAATGAAACCGCTAAGAATAATAATGCGGTAAATACCGGTGATACAACAACAATTCTGCCATTTGTAATACTGGTGGTGGCTGCGGCAGTAATCATCGGAGTGGTTGTGTTTGTAAAGAAGAAAAAGAAATAAGATAAAAGTGTAGAAGAAAACAGAAAATAAAATTTTGAATAACATATATTTCTCTCCCATATAGTTTAACAGGAGGGAAGTATATGAGAGTCAGAACGATTTTAAAATCATTATTATTTGCGTATGCACTAACTGGTGTAGCATTACTGCTCCTGGCATTTCTACTGTTTACTTTTGATCTTGGAGAGACGGCAGTGGACATAGGAATTATCGTTGTCTATGTGTTTGCCTGCTTCATGGGAGGCTTTATGGCCGGTAAAATTACACATAGAGATAAATATCTGTGGGGAGTTGTAACAGGTCTGGCCTACTATGTGTTATTGCTGGCAGTTTCCTTTACAGTAAAGGGGCATTGGGACATGAGTCTGGCACATGCGGTTACTACATTTTTCATGTGTGCGGGCGGTGGAACACTTGGTGGAATGCTGTCGTAAAAAAAAGCTTTCAAAATTAAAAAATATATGATATACTATGCCAAGAATATAATTACATAAGGAGGATAGAGTTATGGAACATATCAAAACCCTGAATACAAAGAATTTACAGAACACAGTAAAGAAAGGTGGATGTGGCGAGTGCCAGACTTCCTGCCAGTCCGCATGTAAAACTTCCTGTACAGTAGGAAACCAGAGCTGTGAGCAGAAATAAGATCAGCTATGGAGAAATGAGATAAGCAGCGGAGTGGAAACTCCGCTGCTTATCTTACGCTTAGAAAGGATTTTAGTTAAAATGAGTCTGATTCACCGTTATAAAAGCAATGGCTTTAATATTGTGCTGGACATCAACAGTGGATGTATTCATCTGGTAGATGAGGTTACATATGAAGCGCTTCCTTACCTGGAAGAAGGCCTGGACGCAGAAGCTATTGCAGAGAAACTGGGAAACAAATATAAGAAAGAAGATATCGAAACATCTGTAAAGGAATGTAATAAGCTGAAAGAAGATGGAATGCTTTTTACAAAAGATGTTTACGAGAATGCAATTGAAGAATTTTCAAATAACCGGCAGACCGTTGTAAAAGCATTGTGCCTGCACATTGCGCATGACTGCAATCTGGCCTGCCGTTATTGTTTTGCCGAAGAGGGAGAGTATCATGGCAGAAGAGCCCTGATGTCTTATGAAGTCGGCAAGAAAGCACTTGATTTCCTGATCGCAAATTCAGGATCCAGAAGAAACCTGGAAGTGGATTTCTTTGGCGGAGAGCCATTGATGAACTGGCAGGTTGTAAAAGATCTGGTAAAATACGGCAGAGAGCAGGAGAAGATTCATAATAAGAACTTCCGTTTTACACTTACTACAAACGGCGTTCTGCTTAATGATGAAGTAATGGAATTCTGCAATAAAGAAATGGCAAATGTTGTACTGAGTGTGGATGGACGTAAGGAAGTACATGATTATATGCGTCCGTTCAGAAAAGGTGCCGGAAGCTATGACCTGATCATGCCGAAATTCCAGAAGTTTGCAGAATCCAGAAATCAGGACAAGTATTATGTAAGAGGTACATTTACACATCATAATCTTGATTTCTCAAAAGATGTGCTTCATCTGGCAGATCTGGGATTTAAACAGATTTCTGTAGAGCCGGTAGTCGCAGCAGATACAGAGGAATATGCGATCCGTGAGGAGGATATTCCGCAGATCATAGAAGAGTATGATGCTCTTGCAAAAGAAATGATCAAGAGAGAAAAAGAGGGAAGAGGATTTAATTTCTTCCACTTTATGATCGATCTGACAGGTGGTCCATGCGTTTACAAGAGACTGTCTGGCTGCGGTTCAGGAACAGAATACCTGGCTGTAACACCATGGGGTGACCTTTACCCATGTCATCAGTTCGTTGGTGAAGAAAAATATCTGATGGGAAATGTAGACGAGGGTATCGTAAAACCAGAGATTCAGAAAGAATTTGGCGGATGCAACGTTTATACAAAGAAAGATTGCAAGAATTGTTTTGCACGTTTCTACTGCAGTGGCGGATGTGCGGCAAATGCATTCCATTTCCAGGGAGATATCAAAGGTAATTATGAAATCGGATGCGAACTCCAGAGAAAACGTGTGGAGTGCGCTATCATGATAAAAGCCGCACTGGCATGTGATTAATCAGCAGGGATGCTGGTTGATAGCGTGATCTGCCGGCTGTTATCATAATAGAAAATGGCCCGGTACATCAATATTTGTTCATAACCGAATCACTTCTTCGATTATGTGCAGGTAGTGAAAGCAGGTAAAGAATATCTGCTTGATGGATGTACATGCAGATGGACACATGACCGCGGACAAATAATCAAGAAGGGAAAAGAACTATGAAGAAAAGTAAAGGAATCGTAGTGCTGCTTCTGACACTGATCCTGACTGTGTTCTTTTGCTTTACTGCAGCCGTAGGTATCGGTCCTACCGGAACCGGTGCAGCAAAACATATCAACACAGGTCTTGATCTTGCCGGTGGTGTCAGCATTACCTACCAGGCCAAGGAAAGTAATCCGACAAGCGAGGAAATGTCAGATACTATCTACAAGCTCCAGAAGCGTGTAGAACAGTACAGTACAGAAGCTCAGGTATATCAGGAAGGATCAGACCGTATCACAGTTGAGATTCCTGGTGTTACAGATGCAGATACCATTCTGAACGATCTGGGTAAACCAGGTTCTCTGTATTTTATCACTCAGCAGGATGCTGACGGAAACCAGAACTTTACAACAGGACAGAACGGCTATGTTCTTTCCAGAACAATGGATGAGATTAAAGAATCCGGAAGTGTTGTTCTGGAGGGCTCTGATGTGGCAGATGCACAGGGTGGTGCCATTCAGAATCAGAACACAAGCGCAAAAGAGTATGTAGTAAGTCTTACACTTACTTCTGACGGAGACAACAGTGGTAAGGCAAAGTTTGCAGAAGCTACAAAAGAGAATGTAGGCAAGCAGATAGCGATTGTTTACGATAATCAGATCATCAGTGCTCCGAACGTAAATGAGGAGATTTCCGGTGGAAAAGCACAGATTAGTGGTATGTCTGATCTGGAAGAAGCACAGAACCTTGCTTCTTATATCCGTATCGGTTCCCTGGGACTGGAACTGGAAGAACTTCGTTCCAGTGTTGTAGCTGCACAGCTTGGTGAGGAAGCAATTTCTACAAGTGTTCTTGCAGGTGCTATCGGCCTTATCATTGTTATTATTTTCATGATCATTGTATACCGCGTACCTGGTGTTGTTGCAGGTGTTGCGCTGATCCTTTATACATCATTGATGCTGATTACACTGAATGCCTTTGACATCACACTTACTCTTCCGGGTATTGCGGGTATTATCCTGGGTATCGGTATGGCGGTGGATGCCAACGTTATTATTTATGCACGTATCCGTGAGGAGATCGGTGCAGGTGTATCCGTAAGAAATTCCATCAAATCCGGTTTCAGCAAAGCTTTCTCCGCGATCTTCGATGGAAATATCACAACTCTGATTGCTGCATTCGTGCTGATGTGGCTTGGATCCGGTACAGTTAAGGGCTTTGCTTATACTCTTGCTCTTGGTATCGTAATCTCTATGTTTACAGCTTTAGTTGTATCACGTCTGGTTGTGAACGCGCTTTATGCAGTTGGAGTTCGCGATGCGAAATTCTACGGAGCTGCTAAAGAACGTAAGGTAGTAGATTTCCTTGGAAAGAAGAAAGTATTCTTCATTATTTCCATTATCCTTATTCTTAGCGGTCCGGTAGCAATGTTTATTCATTCAAATGCCGGAAATAAAGCTTTGAATTACAGCCTTGAGTTCTCAGGTGGTACTTCTACAACTGTTACATTTAATGAGGACATGGACATTAAGACAATTGACTCTGAGGTAACACCAGTTGTTGAAGATGTAACAGGCGATAAGAACGTTCAGCCTACAAAAGTAGTAGGAACAAATCAGGTTGTAATTAAGACACGTTCTCTGGAACAGAGCGAGCGTGAGGCGCTTAAAGATGCACTGGTTGAGAAATTTGGTGTAGATGAGAGCACAATTTCCACAGAGAGTATTTCTTCTACAGTAAGTAAGGAAATGCGTCAGGATGCGATTGTAGCGGTTATCGTAGCTACAATCTGTATGCTCCTTTATATCTGGTTCAGATTTAAAGACATCCGTTTTGCAAGCAGTGCGGTACTTGCACTTCTGCATGATGTTTTAGTTGTACTTGCTTTCTATGCAATCGCGAGAGTATCCGTAGGTAATACATTTATTGCCTGCATGCTTACGATTGTAGGTTATTCCATTAACGCTACGATCGTTATCTTCGACCGTATCCGTGAGAATCTGCACAGCGGTTCCAGAGAGAAACTGGCAGAGATTGTAAATGCAAGTATCACTCAGACACTTACAAGAAGTATTTATACTTCCTTTACAACTTTCGTTATGGTAGCTGTTCTTTATATCATGGGTGTTTCTTCTATCCGTGAGTTCGCAGCACCTCTGATGGTTGGTGTTCTTGTCGGTGCATATTCTTCTGTATGCATTACAGGTGCATTATGGTATGTAATGAAAAAGAAATTTGTAGGAAAAGGACAGCCGGCGATTGCCACAGTTTCCACATCCGGAAAATCTTCTTCTAAACCTAAAAAAGCACGTGACGTATCGCAGAAAGATCCGACTCAGCCTAAGAAGAAAAACAGAAAAAGAGTAGCTGAGCGTCTGGCAGCTGAAGAAGCTGCAAAAAATCAGCAAAATGATGATGCTGAACAGAAATAGAATATTCATCTGATTTAAATGTTCAGATACATACCGTCCCGGGGGATAATCCCCGGGACATTTTTTATAAACGTATTGCATAGCCGATGAAAACTGTATTATTATGTAATAATCCGTGGACATTCACGAGAAAGCAAAAGAAATTAGTTTTGTTTAACTATTATAGATAAATGAGGAGAAAATACATGGAAAAATGGGTAGTAGCTGCAAAGAAGGCGGACTTTAACCTGATAGGCAGACAGTTTCATATTGATCCGGTGATCGCAAGGCTGATCAGAAACAGAGATGTGGTCGGGGAAGAGAAAATAAAAGAATATCTGTTAGGGACAATAGATACGATTCCATCTCCCTGGTTAATGAAAGATATGAAAAAAGCAGTAGACATACTGGAGAAAAAAATACAGCAGCAGGCGAAAATCCGGATTATCGGAGACTATGATATTGATGGTGTAACTTCTACATACATTTTATTGAAAGGCTTGACAAGAATCGGAGCAAATGTAGATACTTATATTCCTGACAGAGTTGCAGACGGATATGGGATCCATGAGCATCTGATAGACAGAGCTGAGTCGGATAAAATTGACACTATCGTAACTTGTGATAATGGAATTGCTGCTTGTGCAGAAATTCAGATGGCAAAAGAAAAAGGCATGACAGTGATCGTAACAGATCATCATGAAATTCCTTACAGAGAGGAAAACGGAGAACGCCGGGTAATATTGCCGCCTGCGGATGCGATTCTGAATCCGAAACAATGTGACTGTTTGTATCCGAATAAAAATCTATGTGGTGCAGTGGTAGCTTTTAAATACATCACAGCTCTTTATGAACGATTTGATATCCAAAAGAAAGAACTGGAAGATTACTATGAGCTGGTTGCAATTGCAACAGTGGGTGATGTCATGGATCTTCAGGGAGAAAACCGTATTCTGGTAAAAGAAGGCCTCAGACGTCTCCCAAATACAAAAAATAAAGGTTTGCAGGAACTGATTCGTGCCAATAATCTGGAGGACTCAAAGATTACAGCCTATCACATTGGATTTGTGTTAGGACCTTGCATCAATGCCAGTGGAAGACTGGACACAGCAGCACGTTCGCTTGCGCTTTTGAATGCGTCGACAAAAGAAGAAGCAGCAAAACTTGCGGGGGATTTAACAGCGCTTAATCAGAGTAGAAAAGCACTTACTGAAAAAGGAAAGGAAGAAGCAATCCAGCTTATAGAAACAACAGAACTGAAAAATGACAGGGTGCTGGTGGTGTATCTTCCGGAATGCCATGAGAGCCTTGCGGGAATTATTGCAGGAAGACTCAGGGAGAAATATCACAAACCCGCATTTGTGCTGACAAGAGGAGAAAAATGTGCAAAAGGCAGTGGAAGATCCATAGAAAGCTATTCCATGTATGATGAACTGGTAAAATGTGCAGATCTGATGGTTCAGTTTGGTGGGCATCCGATGGCGGCAGGACTTTCGATAGAGGAAGAGAATATAGAGAAATTCAGAGAACAGCTGAACCAAAATTGTACATTGACCGAAGAAGATCTAAGGCCTAAGATAGTAATTGATGTGGCAATGCCGATTTCCTATATTACAAAAGAACTGGTAGAACAGATTTCTCTGTTAGAACCTTTTGGAAAGGGAAATGTAAAGCCAATTTTTGCGCAAAAAGGATTAAGAGTGCTTGACAGCAACATTATTGGAAAAAATAAAAATGTGGTAAAGTTAAAACTTCTTGACCCTCAGGGCGCCATAATAGAAGGAATTTATTTTGGAGAAGCAGATGATTTTATGAATTTTATACGAGAAAAGGACAGTATTTCTGTTACTTATTATCCGGAAATTAACAGGTTCAGAGGCCGGGAAAGTCTCCAGATCATTATTCAGAATTATTGTTAAGTATAAGAGTAACGATTGATTCTAAAATAAAAAGGTGATATACTATAAAATATTTATGAGTTAATCTATTACTTGACTAAATAGAACAAGTCTCTGTTTTTTCAGCAAAATTGGGGAAATTATTGAAGATTTGTATTAAATATGCCGGAGGAGAGATAAAATGAAGAAAATTGAAGAATACGTAAGAAGTATACCGGATTTTCCAGAACCGGGGATTATTTTCAGAGATATTACAAGTGTTCTGCAGGACGCAGATGGTCTGCAGCTGGCAATCAATTCTATGCAGGACTGCCTGAAAGATTTAGACGTAGATGTGATCGCGGGTACAGAATCCAGAGGATTTATCTTTGGCGTGCCGATTGCGTATAATCTTCATAAACCATTTGTACCGATTCGTAAGAAAGGGAAACTTCCATGCGAAACAGTATCTGCAAGCTATGAACTGGAGTATGGCAGTGCAGAAATCGAGATGCACAAAGATTCCATCAAACCTGGTCAGAAAGTAGTAATCATTGATGACCTGATCGCAACCGGCGGTACTATCGAAGCAGCCATTAAACTTGTAGAACAGCTTGGCGGAGAAGTGGTCAAAGTTGTATTTCTGATGGAACTTGCAGGATTAAAAGGACGTGAAAGACTGAAAGGATATGATGTAGCATCCGTGATTTGTTATGACGGTAAATAAGCACGACTGATCGTGCAGGACAGGCAGGTGGGAGTATATGGCAGAGATGACGAAAGGTACAGAAGCAAAAAAAGATGAGATGCAGGTTGAAAAAGAAAAACTGGAATCTGTAAAAAGAGCAGATGCAGCGGTAAAAACCATGCATGATTTTACAAGTCCGGAGGTGCTTTACAAAGAACTGATAAACAGTGTCTTAAAGTATCATCCGTCCACAGACATTTCTATGATAGAGAAAGCATATAAGGTTGCGAGTGAGGCGCATGAGGGACAGAAGAGGAAGTCCGGTGAACCATATATCATCCATCCTTTGTGTGTGGCAATCATTCTGGCAGATCTGGAGCTGGATAAAGAGACAATCGTGGCAGGTCTTCTTCATGACGCGGTCGAGGATACCTGGATGACTTATGAAGAAGTTGAGAAGGAATTTGGTTCAGAAGTTGCACTTCTTGTAGATGGTGTTACCAAGCTGGGACAGCTGTCTTATTCGGCGGACAAAGTGGAAGTTCAGGCAGAGAATCTAAGAAAGATGTTCCTTGCTATGGCAAAGGATATCCGAGTCATTCTGATCAAACTTGCTGACCGCCTTCATAATATGCGTACTCTGCAGTATATGCGCCCTGAGAAACAGCAGGAAAAAGCAAGAGAGACGATGGATATTTATGCTCCTATTGCCATGCGTCTCGGTATTTCCAAGATAAAAGTAGAACTGGACGATTTGTCACTGAAATATCTGAAACCAGATGTTTATTATGATCTGGTAGAGAAGATTGCTTTGCGCAAGAGTGAGAGGGAACAGTTTGTAGGTGCAATCGTAAAAGAAGTCAAGAAACACATGGAAGATGCCAGTATTAAATCACAGGTAGACGGACGTGTGAAACATTTCTTCAGCATCTACAAGAAGATGGTAAATCAGGATAAGACGATCGACCAGATTTATGATCTGTTTGCAGTCCGTATTCTGGTAGATACAGTAAAAGACTGTTATGCTGCCCTTGGCGTGATTCATGAGATGTACAAACCGATTCCGGGAAGATTTAAGGATTATATTGCCATGCCAAAACCCAATATGTATCAGTCACTGCATACGACTCTGATTGGTCCAAATGGACAGCCGTTTGAGATACAGATTCGTACTTATGAGATGCACAGAACTGCTGAGTATGGTATCGCGGCACACTGGAAATATAAGGAATCTTCTGACGGCAAAGCACCTGTAGGAAAGAGTGAAGAAGAGAAGCTTAACTGGTTGCGTCAGATCTTGGAATGGCAGAGAGATATGTCTGACAACAAAGAGTTTATGAGTCTTCTGAAAAATGACCTTGACCTTTTTGCAGACAGTGTTTACTGCTTTACTCCACAGGGAGATGTCAAGACACTTCCAAGTGGTTCGACACCGGTTGACTTTGCTTACAGTGTCCACAGCGCAGTTGGAAATAAGATGGTAGGTGCGCGTGTAAACGGAAAGCTTGTTCCTATTGAATACGAGATCAAGAATGGTGACCGTATTGAGATCATTACTTCACAGAATTCTCAGGGACCGAGCCGTGACTGGCTGAAACTGGTTAAGAGTACACAGGCGAAAAACAAAATTAACCAGTGGTTTAAGAAAGAATTAAAAGAAGATAACATCCTTAAGGGTAAGGAAATGCTTGCGCAGTATGCCCGTGCAAAGGGATTTAAGATTGTAAATTATAATAAGCCTCAGTATCTGGAGGCTGTTATGCATAAATATGGATTCCGCGACTGGGATTCCGTACTTGCTGCGATTGGTCATGGCGGACTAAAAGAAGGTCAGGTATTTAATAAGCTGGTAGAAGCCTATGACAAGGAGAATAAGAAGTCTCTGACAGATGAGCAGGTTCTGGAAGCTGCATCGGAAACACAGGAGAAGCTTCATATTGCGAAGAGCAAGAGCGGTATTGTGGTAAAAGGTATTCATGATGTGGCGGTTCGTTTTTCAAAATGTTGTAATCCGATCCCGGGTGATGAGATCGTAGGTTTTGTCACAAGAGGACGTGGAATTACAATTCACCGTACAGACTGTATCAATGTGCTGAATATGTCAGAACTTGACCGAAGCCGGTTGATCGAGGCAGAATGGCAGCAGCCTGACAATAAGGAAAAAGAGAAGTACATGGCTGAGATTCAGGTATATGCGAATAACCGTACAGGACTTCTTGTTGATCTTTCTAAGATATTTACAGAACGTAAGATTGACCTTAGAAGTATTAACAGCCGTACAAGCAAGCAGGAGAAAGCAACCATTTCCATGAGCTTTGAAATCGGAAGCAAGGAGGAACTGCGTTCTCTGATAGAGAAAATCCGTCAGGTAGAAAGTGTCATTGATGTTGAGAGAACGACCGGCTGATCACAGAAAACCGATGGATAGAAAGGGATAACATGAAGAACTTAGAGTTACAGAAATGTATATTAGGACCTGTATATACAAACTGCTATTTCCTTAAAAATAAAGAAACCGGAGAGCTGATCATTATAGATCCGGCAGACTGTCCGGAGAAGATTGAGCTGAAAGTTTCTCAGATGAATGGAAAACCGGTGGCAATTCTGCTTACACATGGACATTTTGACCATATCATGGCAGCTCAGGCAGTGAAAGAGAAATACAATATTCCGATTTATGCCTGTCGTCAGGAAGAAGAGATGCTTCGGGAACCGGAGATTAATATGACAGCACATTGTGGAAGAGATTGTTCCATTGCGCCGGATGTTTTTCTTGAAGATCTGGACGTGGTTAAGATTGCTGGTTTTTCTGTTCAGATGATTCATACACCGGGACATACCAAGGGAAGCTGCTGTTATTATCTGAAAGATGAGGCGGTATTGTTTAGTGGCGATACTGTTTTTTATGGTTCGGTGGGAAGAACAGATTTTCCGGGAGGAAGTACAGCACAGATCGTGCAGAGTCTGCATAAACTGGTAGATTCTCTTCCGGAAGAAACAGAAGTTTTTCCAGGACATGATGTATCTACAAGCATTGGCTATGAAAAGAGGTATAATCCATTTGTATAAGATAGGCATTCTGTTTGAGAACAGAGAATTTGAACATGATGTTTATGAATTGATTAAAGCATTTTATCCCGAGGCGGAGATACATACTCTTTATGAAGATGATGAAGCAGAGTATGACCTCCGCTTCTGCGTGGAACGGGATAATGAAAATTATTTCATAAAATATGATAGAAAAGAAAATCCGGAAATTAAAGAAACGGAAATAAAAGGTGTAGCTTCTGCGGAAGTGATCACGGATAGTGCAGTGAAAGATCCTCATGCACTGAGAAAAGAGAATAAGGATTCTATTAAGTATGCATTGTACCAGCTTCTGGTGAAATTAACGGGCAGAACACTTCCATGGGGAAATCTGACCGGAATTCGTCCGGCTAAACTGGCAATGGGAATGATCGAATCCGGTATGAAGAACACAGAAGCTGCACAGGAGATGAGAGAAAAATATCTGGTAAGTCCGCAGAAAACAGCCCTTGCCATTACGATTGCCAACAGGGAAAGAGAAATTCTCAAAGATATTGATTATGAGAATGGATACAGCCTTTATATCGGAATCCCGTTCTGTCCGAGTATCTGTCTGTATTGTTCTTTCAGTTCGTATCCGCTGAAAGTGTGGGAGAAAAGATCAGATGAGTACGTAGAAGCCCTTTGCAAAGAAGTAAGAGAAACGGCTCTTATGATGAAGGGCAGAAAACTGGATACCATTTATATAGGAGGTGGTACTCCGACCACATTACTTCCGCATCAGATCCGGAAACTTCTGGATACTGTTGGAGAAGCTTTTGGTTACGAGGGGCTGGCTGAATTTACTGTAGAAGCCGGCAGACCAGATAGTATCACACGAGAGAAACTGATGGCAATTCGGGAATATCCGGTGACCAGAATTTCTGTAAATCCGCAGACAATGAATCCGGAGACCTTGGAGATTATCGGGCGTAAACATACAGTAGACCAGACAAAGGAAGCCTTTCATCTGGCAAGAGAACTGGGATTTGATAACATTAATATGGATCTGATCGTAGGTCTTCCTGGAGAGGACATTCATATGGTAGAACGTACTCTTGAACAGATCCGTGAACTGGCTCCGGACAGCATGACGGTACATTCTCTGGCAGTTAAGCGTGCAGCACGGTTAAATATTTTCAAAGAAAAATATCAGGAAATGTCTTTTGAGAACAATCAGGAGATCATGGATCTCACGATGAAAACAGCATATGAGATGGAAATGGGCCCTTATTATCTGTACAGACAGAAGAATATGAAGGGAAATTTTGAAAATGTTGGCTATGCAAAGGTTGACAAAGCTGGAATTTACAATATACTGATTATGGAGGAAAAACAGCCGATCATTGCACTGGGTGCAGGTGGTTCTTCCAAGCTGGTCTTTGACCATGGCAAAAGGATCGAACGTGTGGAGAATGTAAAGGATGTTTCCAATTATATTTCACGCATTGATGAGATGATTGAGAGAAAACGGACAGCAATAGCTACCTGGCTGTAGGATGTGGAGGTAACACTTTGAATACAGTACAAAAGACAGCAGTGGGTTCGCAGGAGAGGATTCTGGAGTTTGACCTTGCTTCTGAACTGCATCATGGGATGATGGTAAGTAATCTTGCTTATGCACTTGCGGAAGAGATGGGATTGCCGCATGAACAGTGCTATGAACTTGCGATTGCGGGAATGCTCCATGATATAGGAAAGCTGAAGCTGACAAGTTATATCAACGGACAGGAACAGGATCCTCTTGTGATTGAGGAACTGAAGTATGTCCGTATGCATTCAACATTGGGATATGAGGAACTGAAAGGACAGGGATATTCGGACTTTGTATTGGAGAGTATCCTGTACCATCATGAGAATTATGATGGCAGCGGATATCCGGCCAATAAGGCAGGGGAGGACATTCCGATAGGTGCCCGGATTCTCAGAGTCTGCGATGTATATGCGGCATTGATTTCAGACAGACCGTACAGAAAAGCCTTTGACATTTCTGCGGTTATGGAACTGATGATCGATGAGGTCAAGAATTTTGATATGCAGGTTTTTCTGGCATTTCAGAGAGTGGTTCATAATGGAGACGGACAGAGTTTCCGAAAATGAAACAGGGCTGATATATTACTGAGGAGATAAAGAAGGAATCAGTAATGTTGAATACGATAAAAGAGGAGGACAACATGGCATTAAAGAAGAAACCGGTAACCGGTATGAAAGACATTTTACCAAAAGAGATGGAGATTCGTAACTATGTGATGAACATGATTCGTGAGACATACGGAACTTTTGGATTTTCATCTATAGAGACACCATGTGTAGAACACATTGAGAATCTTTCCAGTAAACAGGGCGGAGAGAATGAAAAACTGATTTTCAAGATCCTGAAACGTGGAGAAAAACTAAAACTTACAGAAGCTGAGGCAGAGAGTGATCTGGTTGATTCCGGACTTCGCTATGACCTGACTGTACCGCTTTCCAGATACTATTCAAACAATGCAAACGAGCTTCCGGCTCCGTTTAAGGCACTTCAGATGGGAAATGTATGGAGAGCAGACAGACCGCAGAGAGGACGTTTCCGTCAGTTTATGCAGTGTGATATCGATGTTCTGGGGGAGCCTACTTACCTGGCTGAGATTGAACTGGTTCTGGCTACTACAACTTTGCTTGGAAAGCTGGATTTCCACAACTTTACCATCCGTATCAATGACAGAAAGATTTTAAAGGCAATGGCCCAGTACAGTGGATTCCCGCAGGAGAGCTTTGACACAGTATTTATCATTTTGGACAAGATGGATAAGATTGGTATTGAAGGTGTTGCAGAAGAACTGGAGAAAGAAGGATTTGCCAAAGAAAGTATTGACACTTATCTTGGACTTTTCAAAGAAATCACTTCTGATATCGAAGGTGTTCGCTACTGTAAAGAGAAATTAAAAGATGTTCTGGATTCAAAGGTAGCTGAGGACCTTGAAACAATCATTTCTACTGTAGATTCTGTCAAGACAGCAGATTTTAAGATGTCTTTCGATCCGACTTTGGTACGTGGAATGTCTTATTATACAGGACCGATTTTTGAAATCTCTATGGATGAGTTTGGCGGCAGCGTAGGCGGCGGTGGACGCTATGATGAGATGATCGGTAAATTTACAGGAAACAATACATCTGCCTGCGGATTTTCAATTGGATTCGAGAGAATCGTAATGCTTCTTCTTGAGAGAAATTATGAAATCCCGACAAAGAATGGTAAGAAAGCATATCTTATCGAGAAGAATATGCCGGCAGACAAGATGCTGACGATTCTGAAACAGGCTCAGGAAGAGCGTAATGTCGGAACACAGATCAATATTTCTATTATGAAGAAGAATAAGAAATTCCAGAAAGATCAGATGACAGCAGAGGGCTATACAGAGTTTGTAGAATTCTTTAAAGACAGAATGTAATAATTCGTAACTGTTCAGCAACATTGCGGGATAGCAGACTGCTGGATAGTTACAACAATTCTTATAATATAGAAAGCATGAAAAGAGGAAAGAAACATGGCTGAAAGTATGCAGGGACTGCACAGAACATGCCGATGTGCAGAAGTAACAAAGGAAATGATCGGCAAAGAAGTTGTCCTTATGGGATGGGTTCAGAAAGCCCGCGATAAAGGCGGAATTATTTTCGTAGATTTAAGAGACCGTTCCGGTATCATGCAGCTGATTTTTGAAAATGGCAGCATTGATGAAGAAGGTTTTGCAAAAGCAGGTAAACTGAGAAGTGAATTCGTAATCGCTGTTACCGGTGTGGTAGAAGAAAGAGGCGGCGCTGTTAATAAGAATCTTGCAACAGGTGAAATTGAGCTTCGCGTAAAATCCCTTCGTGTTCTGTCTGAAGCAGAGGTACCTCCGTTCCCAATTGAAGAGAACAGCAAGACAAAAGATGAAATCCGTCTGAAATATCGTTATCTTGACTTAAGAAGACCTGACCTTCAGAAGAACATTATGCTTAAGAGCAAAGTCATGATGCTTACAAGACAGTTCTTCGCAAAAGAAGGATTCCTTGAAATTGAAACTCCGATGCTTGGTAAGAGTACACCGGAAGGTGCAAGAGATTATCTGGTACCGTCTCGTGTTCATCCGGGACATTTCTATGGTCTGCCACAGTCTCCGCAGCTGTACAAACAGCTTCTGATGTGCTCTGGTTATGACCGTTATATCCAGATTGCAAGATGTTTCCGTGACGAAGACCTTCGTGCGGACAGACAGCCGGAATTTACTCAGATCGATATGGAACTCTCTTTTGTAGATGTTGATGACGTAATCGATGTAAATGAGAGATTCCTTGCTTATCTGTTCAAGGAAGTACTTGATATTGATGTAAAACTTCCAATCCAGCGTATCACATGGCAGGAAGCTATGGACAGATTTGGTTCTGATAAACCGGATATGCGTTTCGGAATGGAACTTCATGATGTAAGTGATGTAGTTAAAAACTGTGGATTCAGCGTGTTTACTTCTGCGTTGGAAAATGGCGGCAGTGTTCGTGGTATCAATGCAGAAGGACAGGGCGCTATGCCACGTAAGAAAATTGACAAACTGGTTGAGTTTGCTAAAGGTTACGGTGCAAAAGGCCTTGCATACATTGCAATCGCTGAAGATGGCACAAGAAAATCTTCTTTTGCTAAATTCATGACAGATGAAGAAATGGATGCTCTGGTAACAGCTATGGATGGTAAAGCAGGAGACTTACTTCTGTTTGCAGCAGATAAGAAGAAACTGGTTTATGATGTACTTGGCGCACTTCGTCTGGAACTTGCAAAGCAGATGGATCTTCTTGATAAGAATGAGTATCGTTTCGTATGGGTAACAGAGTTCCCGCTTCTTGAATGGAGTGAAGAAGAGAATCGTTTCACAGCAATGCATCATCCATTTACCATGCTTATGGAAGAGGACCTTCCACTTCTGGATACAGATCCTGGAAAAGTTCGTGCAAAAGCATATGATATCGTATTAAACGGTAATGAAATTGGTGGAGGAAGTGTCAGAATCCATCAGGATGATATTCAGGAGAGAATGTTTGAAGCACTTGGATTCACAAAAGAAGCTGCTCACGAGCAGTTCGGATTCCTTCTGGACGCATTCAAATATGGAGTTCCGCCTCACGCCGGACTGGCATACGGACTTGACCGTCTGGTAATGCTTATGGCGAAAGTTGACAGCATCCGTGACGTAATCGCATTCCCGAAAGTTAAAGATGCTTCCTGTCTGATGACTCAGTCTCCGAGCCGCGTAAGCGAGGAGCAGTTAAAAGAACTGGAACTGGAAGTAAGACCGGAGGAAGTAACTGAATAAGGATGGAGCTTACAATTCAGACGTTTTTGATTGTATGCCCGTTGGTATTCCTTGCAGGATTAGTTGATTCTATCGCAGGCGGGGGTGGTTTGATCTCCCTGCCTGCGTATCTGCTTGCAGGGGTTCCGATGCACAATGCGATAGCAACGAATAAATTATCCTCGGCAACTGGGACAGCGATTTCAACAGCACGTTTATGTAAGAATAAATTTGTGGACTGGGGAGTTGCACTGCCATGTATTTCCATGGCTCTTGTCGGTTCTTTTGCAGGCGCTCATATTGCGCTTCTTGCCAGTGATAAGATATTAAAATGGATGCTGATTCCGGTACTTCCTATTGTTGCGTTTTATGTAATGAAGAAGAAAAATCTGGATGATAACAGCAATGTAGAGATTTCCAGAAAGAAACAGTGGATTTTGTGTGCGGTGTGTTCTCTGGCTGTTGGCTGCTACGATGGCTTTTATGGGCCGGGAACTGGTACGTTTCTGCTTATTTTATATACAGGAGTAGCAAAACTTCCCGTAGCGAAAGCTTCCGGAACTATGAAACTTGCAAATCTTTCTTCTAATATAATGGCATTAGTTGTTTTTTTATTTAGTGGAAAGATTGTCATATATCTTGGACTTGCAGCTTCTGTTTTTTCCATTGTAGGGCATTATGTAGGATCTGGAATGGTAATGAAAAATGGAAATAAAATCGTAAGACCGATTATTCTGATAGTTCTGGTTTTACTGTTTATCAAAATTATAACGGGGATGTAAAAAGAATAAGACAAAGATTAAAAAGACCACCATATCATAGAATGATTCAGAAAAGGAATATTTCTGTGATATGATGGCCTTTTTAGTTATTTGGTGTAGAGCCACGTAGCGAAAGCGGATTGCGAATATCCGATTGACTAATCGTTAATTGGAACTGCTTTCAGTAGAAGTATTATCATCTGTCTGCTTATCTGTATCGGCAGAAATATTTTCATCCTCAGAATCAGAAGTCTCGAGAGGAGAATCTGTCAAAGTACCGAAAATAGCATTTCCCAAAGTATTTCCCTCATCCTGAAGTTTCCAGGATACCCCATCATTGATTAGAACAAAATCTACATCGTTGACGGTAGTAACGGTATTATCATTGATGCTGTTCAGAAGAATTTCGAAAGATTTTTCGTATCGTTTCTGAGAGCCATCGATAACTGCTTCAGCAGAAGCCAGATATTTATCAAGCTTTTCCTGATAATCAGCCAGGATCGAATCACTGTCAAAGGTTGTAATTTCAGTTGTAACAGTGGCATTGTATCCATTTTCACTGCTGGATTTAATGACATAATTAAAATTTTTATGAATCTGTTCGGCAAGTGCTGAGGCAATGGAATTTTTTGCAGTATCGGATGTATTCATGATATTTACTACACCCAGATAAGATGTCATTTCTTTCAGATTCAGTTTCTGTAGAGTGTCAAGATAGACAGTCAGGGTATCTTCCGGTGAAAGAATATCCGGATCAGCCAGATTGGCTATGAGACCGCCGACGAGCTCATCTTCAAGGGAACTTGTACGCTGAATCTCCCATTTTTCTTTTTTATCACTGCCGGTATTAATAAGCTGAATGGAACAGTCTGTTTCAGTTGAATCATATTTGTTCGTATCCAAAAGATGATTCAGAATCAGATAATGTGCCTCAAGTGATTTGGAAGAATCTTTGATATTTCCAGTCTGGGCCTGTGCAGCTTCTGTGATTTCGGTCCGAAGCAGTTCTGCTGCGAAATCTCTGGCAAGAGGCTTGGCATCGATTGTAGTAAGTTTCACAGAAGCAGTGGCTGAATTATTTGCCGTGTCGACGCTGATATCCAGAATTTTGTAATCAAATTTCTGGAAAAAGAGAGAAAATACTTCATTGATTTCATCGGATAATGCAGTGTTTTCTGTAGCATCGGGGAACAGCTCTTTATACGGTATATATTTTTGAGTTGTTTCTGAATTAAGATTCTTTAACTGATCCAACTCATTTCTGACAACATTTTTTACATTTGACCCGCTTTTATGTGAACAGCCGCTGTTCATAAATACAGCGAAAAAAACAAATAAAATATAAAGCAAAGGAGCCAGACGTTTCTTTGTGTTCATGCGTATTCTTTCCTTTCACAATACTTTCTGAGTATTTTACCAGATTTTGCGGTGACTGTCAAAAAAACGAAAAACATGAACGAATTTCATAAAATAAACGTGAAAAAATTGTGAAAAATGACATCATTTAGATGCAAAGCTTTTTTTTTAAGATAGAATCTGATATGATAGGGAAGTGAAAGTTACAGGAAAACGTAACTATATAAATACGAAGTAAAAAAATAGTAGTGTATAATAGATGTCGACATCAAAAATGCGATAATATCAAGGAGGCAACTATGAAAAAACGTATTATCATCGTTTTGGGAATCCTGATTGCTGCGGGTGGTATTGGAAGTGGCGTATGGTATCATTTTAATGGAAGTGGTCAGAGTGGCTCCGGGGATACAGTAGTTTATGTATCTAAAGTGAGTGTGATCACAGGAGCTGAAACAGCTGCGACCAACCGCTTTGCAGGTGTAGTGGAACCACAGGAAACTGTAAACGTTAAGATAGAAAGCGGACGTAAAGTAAAAGAGGTTCAGGTAAAGACCGGTGAAGAGGTAAAAAAAGGCCAGCTTCTTTTTGAATATGATCTTAGCAGTATCGAGGATGACTTAAAGCAGGCACAGCTTGATCTGGATAGATTAAAGAATGAGCAGATCAGCCTGACAGAACAGATTTCTACTTTGGAAGCTGAGAAGAAAAAGGCAAAAGCGGAAGATCAGCTTTCATACACGATTGAGATTGAAACAAATAAAATGAATCTCAAGAAAAATGAATATAGCCAGAAGAGTAAACAGTCTGAAATTGATAAGCTTCAGAGTGCCACACAGAATACAGAAGTCAGAAGTGAGATTGATGGTGTGATTCAGAAAATTGACACCTCCAAGATGACAAGTGATGACGGAGATTCTGTGGATGACAGTAGCGCAATGGATAGCACCTCATCAAGTGACAGCAGTTCAGACAGCTCTGCATTTATTACAATTCTCAGTACCGGGGCTTATCGGGTAAAGGGAAAAGTTAATGAACAGAATAGAGATTCGATTGTGCCTGGTGAAGCTGTAATTATCAGATCCAGAGTAGATAGCAGTAAGACGTGGAAGGGAACAATGGGATCTATTGATGTTAATAATGGAACATCAGATGATAGCAGCAATGATATGTATTTTGGAATGTCGAGCACAAGTTCTGATGATCAGACGACATCTACTTCATATCCTTTTTATGTTGAACTGGATTCTTCAGAGAATCTGATGCTTGGACAGCATGTATACATAGAGCGTGATATCGGGCAGGATGATCAGAAAGATGGACTGTGGCTCAGTGACTATTATATTCTGGACACAGACACCAATGAGCCGTATGTATGGGCTGCCAATGACAAGAACAGACTGGAGAAGCGTTATGTAACTTTAGGAAAGCATGATGATGATCTGGGCAAATATGAAATTGTTGATGGTCTGACAAAGAAAGACGCGATTGCATTCCCGACAGAAGCTTTGGAAGAAGGGGAGAAAACAGAAGTTGGAGATCTGGCACAGACAATGAGCGGTGGTGCTGACGGAATTACAGATATGGATGATGATTCCTATGGAGCGGATGGATCTGTCAGTGATATGACAGATATGGAATCATCTGCGGATGATTTTACAGAGCCGGATATGGATGAAAGCTCAACAGACACAACAGACAATAGTTCTGATACAGATGATGTAATTGATCCGAATGAAGAACTTGTACCAATCGATGAGGCACCGGGTATGAGCGCAGACGGAGATGTGGAGGGGATTGAATGATACTGGAATTAAAAGGTATTTATAAAGAATATCTGCAGGGTAAAATGAAAGTCCCGGTATTAAAAGACGTAAATTTTTCTATGGAAGAAGGAGAATATGTAGCAATCATGGGTCCTTCCGGTTCCGGAAAAACTACATTGATGAATATTATCGGATGCCTGGATAAACAGACAGAGGGGACTTTCTTTCTGGATGGTCAGGATATTAAAGCATGTTCGGAGAACGCAATGTCAGATATCCGGCTCAATAAAATAGGATTTGTATTTCAGAGTTTTCATCTGCTTCCGAAACAGAGTGCATTGGCAAATGTGGAAATGCCGTTAAATTATGCGAAGGTGCCAAAGAAAGAAAGAAGGGAAAGAGCTCTGAGAGCTCTTGACAGAGTGGGCTTGTCAGACCGAGTTGATTTTAAACCCAATCAGTTATCTGGTGGTCAGATGCAGCGAGTTGCCATTGCGAGAGCTATTGTCAATAACCCAAAGCTTCTTCTGGCAGATGAGCCAACAGGTGCTCTTGACAGTAAGTCCGGGGCACAGGTTATGGAACTTTTCCAGAAACTGAACGATGAAGGTGTATCCGTATTAATGATCACTCATGATGCAGATATCGCAGCACATGCAAAGAGAGTGGTTACGATCAAAGATGGAATCCTTCAGGAAAAGAGGTGATCTTCATGGGTAAAGTAAAGAAAATCCTCGCCGGAGTGTTGGTGGTGGCAGTTGCCGGATGTGGAATCTCCGCCGGTCTGATGCAGCTGCGAAAAAGCAGCCAGAAGACGGTAAATGTCACACCTGTCAGTGGATTATTACAGGAATTCTATACTCCGACCACCACACTTGACGGAACGGTGACATCCAGTGCGACGCAGACAGTAAATGGAGATAAAGATCTGATCATAGATCAGATTTATGTAACAAAAGGTGATACTGTAAATAAAGGTGATCCGTTGATTTCATTTGACACCACTTTGGTGGAGATGGAATTAAATATAGCAAAACTGAAAAAGCAGAAACAGGAACAGGATTTGAATAAGGCTGTAAACCGACTTACCAGCCTCCAAAACGGTGGTCCGATAGAAGAGTCGGATGCCAGTACAGATGCCGATGACCTGAGTACTACGAAGAGAAGCCGTGATACCGGTACAGGCGATGATGATATGACTCCGGATGATACCATGTCATCAGCCGCAGATATGTCAGGCAGTTATCTGGCTGCGGCAATACATCCGCTTCTGTTGTCTGCATTTACGGATGGTGGAGCAGCAGACAATAGTTCAGGTGCTGCTTCAACAGATACTGAAAATACAGCTGACAAAAAGAATCAGAGTGCAGATAACACTTCTGATACAACTGAAACCGACAATACTGCCAATGCTCCGGTGTATACAGATTCTTCTGCAAACGATTTTGGTGACGGCAGTGATGATTCTTTTAATCCGGGAAAAGATGATACCCCGGAGTTATCGCCGACACCAACTCCATCACTGGATGACCATACCACATATTTTGATCCTTATTATCAGAAAGGTGATCCGAATATTACAGACGGTGATGAGCCATTTTATCAGAAGCTGGATGCGAATTCGATTCCATTTACAGGAAGTGGTACAAAGGATGATCCATATGTATATTTGTGCAGCAGTGCAAAAGAAAAGGTAACAGTTATGGGTTCATTCTTTAATAAACTTGCCGGATACAGCGCTGATGGAACAAAAGTTGTGCATCAGGGTGGATACTGGTATCAGCTTGAATTTCACCAGAATGATACCATATCAGATTATGAGGATCGAAAAAGCTCTTGTACAGGATATTATCTGATAAATGGAAGCCTTCTGGAGAAACCGGTATATGAATTTGTGGAGATGGAATTTACTCTGGCAGATGCAGATAAATATGATATACTTCCAGATGATGGAGGTGACACAGACGGAGGAGATGATGCAGAGCCGACAGGACCACCAGTTTCCAGGGAGGATGCGATTAAGTATCAGAAGAGAAAGATCTCAAGTCTGAAACTGGATATTCAGGAAAGTGATATTAAAATATCCCAGCTTGAAAAGAAGGCGAATAAAAAACTTATCAGCGCAAAATTGTCAGGTACGGTTACATACGTTGGAGATGGCGGCAGCGGTGAGACAACCGATGGCAAAGCCTTGCTTAAGGTAAAGAGCAGTGATGGTTTTTATGTAGTAGGTTCTGTCAACGAACTGATGCTGGATGATATCAAAGAGGGAACAATTCTTAACTGTACAAGCTATACAAGTGGTTCATTTGAAGCAGAAGTTATGGATGTTTCTGAATATCCTGTAAGTGGTAACAGCTACTATGGAAGCAGTAATCCTAACGTTTCTTACTATGCATTTACCGCGGTAGTGACAGATAAGACGCTTCAGCTTGAGGATCAGGACTGGGTTACGATTAACTACGAAGCTTCTTCTTCCGAGGGCAGTATGGTCATTCAGAAAGCGTTTGTCAGAAGTGACAGCAGCACGAATTATGTTTATAAAGATGACAATGGAATTCTGAAGAAACAGGAAATTTCTGTGGGAGCAACGGTAGACAGCGGTTATAGTGTAATTGTTAAGGGCGGACTTAGTGAAGATGATTTGATTGCTTTCCCTTATGGAAAAGATGTCAAAGAGGGAGCAAAAACAAGAGAAGTTACCTTAGACCAGATGTATGGATCTTGATAAGAAAGGAGACATTTTATGCTTGAGAATATACGCCTGGCATTTCAGGGAATATGGTCACATATGATGCGATCCTTCCTGACAATGCTTGGTATCATCATTGGTATTGCATCTATCATTGCGATTGTTTCTACGATCAAGGGAACCAGTGAGCAGATTAAAGAGGATCTGATCGGTGCCGGATCCAATACAGTAAATATTTATCTTTATGACGGAGATAATCGGTATGATTCAGAATACGGAAATTCTTCAAAGGCACCGGTTCTGACAGATGATGTCAAAGAAGAAGTACGCGACCTTGATCATGTGGAGAATGCAACTTTTTATTATAACAGCACAAGTGCTTCCATTTATAACAATAACAACAGCCTTGAAGGCGGAAGCGTTTATGGGATTGATGTAAATTATCTGGCTACCTGTGGGTATGTGATTCAGTCAGGCAGAGGCTTTGTAAGTGATGATTACAAAAACTATAACAAAGTTGCCCTGATTGATGACAATGCAGCACAGAATCTGTTTCCGTCACAGAATCCGGTGGGACAGACAGTAGAGATTAATCAGGAACCATATACGATAGTTGGTGTGATTCGTCAGGATGAGAATTATCAGCCAACGATTAACAGTATTGATGAGTATTATACTTATTACCAGTCAATTGTGGGAAGCGTGATGATTCCGGACAGCTGTTGGCCGATATCCTTTAGATTTGATGTGCCGCAGAATGTGATCGTAAAAGCGGACAGTACAGATACGATGAGTTCTGTGGGAAATTCTACGGCAGATGCGTTGAATAATTCCATCACATCGTTGAATACAAACGGTAGTACCACTATGAAATATAAAGCAGAAGATATCATGGAGCAGGTTAAGAGCATGCAGAAACTCAGTGAGAGTACAAATAATCAGCTGATCTGGATTGCAAGTATCTCCCTGCTTGTAGGTGGTATCGGTGTTATGAACATCATGCTGGTTTCCGTTACAGAGCGTACCAAGGAGATCGGTCTGAAAAAGGCAATCGGAGCCCGTAAGAAGACGATTCTTGGACAGTTTCTGACGGAAGCTTCAGTGCTTACCAGCATTGGAGGTATTATCGGTGTAGTAACCGGTATTGGTTTGTCGAAAGTTGTGGGAAAAGTAACCGGATCTCCTACCGCGATCAGTGTACCGTCAATTGTGATTGCAGTACTGTTTTCGACAGTAATCGGTGTGGTATTTGGTTTGCTTCCATCTGTGAAAGCGGCTAATCTGAATCCAATCGATGCACTTAGAAGCGAATAAAGAATAAACAGAAATAGAAAAATAAGAAGAAAACAAAAAGTGGGCACTGAATCTGACGAGAGATTAGATTCAGTGCTCATTTACATGTGTATAAAATCTGATAATGAAAGACTGTGTTTTAGTAGATTTTGACATAGGATAGAACTTAAGACGGTGAAAATGTCAAAAAAAGTGCTTAAATTTTGTACAAAAAGTAAAAAAGGATGGAAGTATGGAGACGGATTGTGCTATAATGGGTTATCTCAAAAAGAAGTATGTATACAGGAGGAGGTTTGTGGATGGTATCATTTACGTATGTTATCAAAGATAAACTTGGAATACATGCAAGGCCTGGTCTGCTTCTTGTGCAGGAAGCTGGCAAGCTCACAAGCGACATTACCATTTTTAAAGGCACAAAGAGTGGTGATGCGAAGCACATGTTCTGTGTTATGAATCTTGCGGCAAAGCAAGGCGACCAGATTATGGTGCAGGTGGAAGGCGACAATGAAGTGGCAGATGCCGAAGTGATGAGGAACTTTTTGGAAGATAATCTGTAATAAGGAGAGTTGGAGTAATGAGAGTATTAGAAGGTAAGTCCGTATTTTCCGGAATCGCAATTGGAAAGATTTCTATTTTGCAGAAGGCAGATACAAGCGTGAAGCGTACAAGGGTAGAAGATCCAGAAGCTGAGATCGCCCGCGTGCAGGAAGCAAAGGAGAAAGCAGTTGCCCAGCTTCAGAAACTGTATGATAAGGCACTTCAGGAAGTTGGAGAGTCAGGTGCAGCTATTTTTGAAGTACATCAGATGATGCTGGACGATGAGGACTATCTTGATTCTATTGACAATATTATCCGCACAGAGAATGTAAATGCAGAGTATGCAGTGGCAACAACAGGTGATAACTTTGCAGATATGTTTGCACAGATGGATGATGACTATATGAAGGCAAGAGCTGCTGACGTAAAAGATATCTCAGATCGTCTGGTACGTGTATTATCCGGACATGACGATGGGGATATGGATGCAGCAGAACCATCTATTATCGTGGCAGAGGATCTGGCTCCAAGTGAGACAGTACAGATGGATAAGAGCAGAGTACTTGCATTTGTTACAAGAAAAGGTTCTTCTAATTCCCATACAGCGATTCTTGCAAGAACAATGAATATTCCGGCACTGATCAACATTGAATATGATGACAGCATGGATGGAAAGATGGCAATCGTGGATGGTAAGTCGGGTTCTCTTATTGTAGAGCCGGATGCAGATACACTTAAGAAATATCAGGATCAGAAAGATGAAGAACTGCATCAGAGAGCAATGCTCAAAGAATTAAAAGGTAAAACAACCGAGACAAAGAGCGGACATAAGATTCATCTTTATGCGAACATCGGAAGCACAGGAGATGTTGCAAGTGTTCTGGCTAATGATGCAGAAGGTATTGGTCTTTTCAGAAGTGAATTTATTTATCTGGAGAAGGAAAACTATCCGACAGAGGAAGAACAGTTCCAGATTTATAAAGCAGTAGCACAGAACATGGCCGGCAAGAAAGTAATCATCCGTACTTTGGATATCGGTGCAGATAAGCAGATTGATTATTTTGATATGGCACATGAAGAGAACCCGGCAATGGGCTATCGTGCGATTCGTATCTGTCTCGACAGACCGGAAGTGTTTAAAACACAGCTTCGTGCGCTCTTCAGAGCAAGTATGTATGGAAACATTTCCATTATGTACCCGATGATTATCTCTGTGACAGAAGTAAAACAGATTAAAGCTATTGTTGCAGAAGTAAAGAAAGAGTTGACAGAGCAGGGTGTACCGTTTAAGGATGACGTAGAGCAGGGTGTGATGATTGAGACACCGGCAGCCGTTATGATTAGTGATCTTCTTGCAAAAGAAGTTGACTTCTTTAGTATTGGTACAAATGATCTGACTCAGTATACACTGGCAATTGACCGTCAGAATGCAAAACTGGATAATATTTATGACTCTCATCATGAAGCAGTAATCCGTATGATCCAGATGGTAATCGACAATGCACATAAAGAAGGTATCTGGGCAGGTATCTGCGGTGAGCTTGGAGCAGATACAAGTATGACAGAGCGTTTCGTACAGATGGGCATTGATGAACTGTCCGTATCTCCGACATTTGTTCTTCAGGTTCGTAAGATTGTAAGAGAAATGGAATAAGTTTAATCCGATTGAGAAGATCTGTGTGGCTATAAGAGAAAAAGATACTCTCTTCACAGAAAACGGGATTGTGAAAAAGCCTGTTTTCTGGAAGGGAGTATCTTTATGTGGGAAAATGATAAGGGATTTATGAGAGATAACTTTGAGAAGTTAAATCAGCTGTTAGAGCAGGAACAGTGTGAATTTACAGGTATTCCTGATGGATTCTTTTAGGTAAACTCCTTGACGATATAAAATTATTCTATGGAGTTTTGTCAGATATTAAGTGACCAGTACACTGGATTTTAAGATAGAAATGGAAAAATTTATATTCTGGATTGAGATACAAAGAAAAATATGCTACACTAAAGACTGAATGATTACGATGAAATGATATCAGAGTCAAAAGGTCTTATCGGGCAAGTAAGAAAGACTTTCAGGTCTTTTGCCTCTGATATCATGAAATTATAATAAAGGAGATATGAATATGGGAAAAATTGCCATTGTCACAGACAGTAACAGCGGCATAACACAGGATCAGGCAAGAGAACTTGGTGTCAGCGTGATTCCGATGCCTTTTTATATTAATGAGAAGCTTTATCTTGAAGGAATCACTCTTTCACAGGAAGATTTTTATGAGAGACTTAAGAATGATGAGACTATTTCCACTTCCCAGCCGGGACCGGCAGATGTGTGCGGGCTTTGGAATACACTTCTTGAAGAGTATGATGAAGTAGTGCATATTCCTATGTCAAGCGGTCTGAGTGCGTCCTGTGATACAGCTATGGGACTTGCTCAGGAATATGACGGAAGAGTGCATGTGGTAGACAATCAGAGAATTTCTGTTACACAGAGACAGTCTGTATTGGATGCACTTACCTTAAGAGATGCAGGCAGAAATGCAGCACAGATCAAACAGGTTCTTGAAGAGCAGAAATTTGATTCCAGTATCTATATTACTCTGGAAACATTGAAGTATCTTAAAAAAGGTGGAAGAATTACTCCGGCGGCAGCAGCAATCGGAACAGTTCTGAACTTAAAACCTGTACTCCAGATTCAGGGAGAGAAATTGGATGCATATTCCAAGACAAGAGGCAAGAAGCAGGCAAAGCGTGTCATGCTTAAGGCCATGCAGAATGACTGGGAGAACCGCTTCGCTGAATATGTGAAACGTGGCGAGATGTGTCTGCAGTCTGCTTATACAGGAAACGAAGAAGAAGCTTTGGAATTTAAGAAAGAGATTGCAGAAGCTTTCCCTGGAATTGAGATTGTACAGAATCCGTTATCATTAAGTGTTGCATGCCATATCGGACATGGTGCTATCGCTGTTGCATGTTCAAGAAAAGTGGTAGTGGATTAATCAGAATATGCCAGATACAGGCAGGGACTTTTGTCTGTCTGATTATAAAAATATAGGAACTGTTTGGCACTTTTGCAGAATAGCAGATTGCTGAATAGTTACAAAGTAAAACAATTTGAGGAGTTAGAGAATGAAGAAACTGATGGAACAGATGGCGGAAGAACTTTCCGCAGCATTTGAAAAAGCAGGATACGATCCGTCCTACGGAAAGGTAACCGTATCCAACAGACCGGACCTTTGCGAATTTCAGTGCAATGGTGCCATGGCGGGTGCAAAAGCATATAAAAAAGCGCCATTTATGATTGCAGATGATGTAGTAGCTTATTTAAAAGACAGCCAGGTTTTCTCTATGGCAGAAGTTGTAAAACCAGGATTCATCAACCTGAAAGTAAAAGGTGAATTTCTTGCAGACTATTTAAAAGAAATGGCAGCAGATGAGAAACTTTCCGTATCTGCAGCAAAAGAGCCAAAGACAATTATCATTGATTACGGCGGACCAAACGTTGCAAAACCTCTCCATGTAGGTCATCTCCGCTCTGCAATCATCGGAGAAAGTATTAAAAGAATCGGCCGTTTTGTAGGTCATAAAGTGATCGGTGATGTACATCTTGGAGACTGGGGTCTGCAGATGGGACTTATCATCACAGAACTGAGACACAGAAAACCAGAGCTTGTCTACTTTGATGATTCTTATACAGGCGAATATCCGGAAGAAGCACCATTTACAATCAGTGAGCTGGAAGAGATTTATCCTTGCGCAAGTGGCAAGTCCAAAGAGGACGAGGCATACAGAAATGAGGCACTGGAGGCAACGCATCTTCTTCAGCAGGGCAAACCGGGATATATGGCTCTCTGGAATCATATCATGAATGTATCTGTTACAGACCTGAAACGCAACTATGACAAGTTAAATGTTTCTTTCGACCTCTGGAAAAAAGAATCTGATGCCCAGCCATATATTCCTGGAATGGTTGAAGAGATGAAAGAAAAAGGATTTGCCTATGTAGATCAGGGTGCTCTTGTAGTAGATGTAAAAGAAGAAAACGATACAAAAGAGATTCCGCCATGTATGCTTTTAAAATCAGACGGTGCTTCTCTTTATACAACTACAGACCTTGCAACGATCGTTGAGCGTATGAAACTGTTCAACCCGGATGAGATTTTATATGTAGTTGATAAACGTCAGGAACTTCATTTCATTCAGGTATTCCGTTGCGCAAGAAAGACAGGTCTTGTAAATGATGATACAAAGCTTTCTTTCCTTGGATTTGGAACAATGAATGGCAAAGACGGCAAACCGTTTAAGACAAGAGAGGGCGGCGTTATGCGTCTGGAAACTCTTATCAAAGACATCAATGAAGAGATGTTTACCAAGATCGTTGAAAACCGCAGCGTAAAGGATAAAGATGCAAGAGAGACTGCTGAGATCGTAGGACTTTCTGCGATTAAATATGGTGATCTTTCCAACCAGGCTACCAAGGATTACATTTTTGATATTGACAGATTTACTTCATTTGAAGGAAATACAGGTCCGTATATTCTTTATACGATCGTTCGTATCAAATCTATCCTGAACCGTTTTACAGAAGAAGGCGGTGACCTTGATGCAGGTGCAATCCTTGACCCTGTAAACGACAGCCAGAAGAATCTGATGCTTCAGCTGACAGGATTCGGCGCAATTGTAGAGAATGCTTTCGAAGAAAAAGCACCACATAAGATTTGTGCATATATTTACGAAGTATCCAATGCATTTAACAGCTTCTACCATGAGACAAAGATTCTCAGTGAAGAAAACGAAGCGCAGAAAGCTTCTTTCATTCAGCTGCTGAAACTCACAAAGAAAGTTCTGGAAACATGCATCGATCTTCTTGGATTCTCTGCACCGGACAGAATGTAAAGAGATATCAGTCGATTAAAATTAAGCAGATATTCAAATCTGCTTTAAAAACCGAAACATTAGAGGACAGTATACAAATATTGTACTGTCCTCTGTTTGTTACTGTTCACTGGTAATATCCCGCGAGGTGTTTTGTGTGAGCGAAGGTCACAGAAAACCCGAGACATACCGCGCGAATTTATGCGATTAGCATAAATTCTGTGCATCGCGAAGCGTGTTGCTGTGAACGGAGTGAACAGTAACCTCTGTTTATATTAATGTTCTGAATATAAAAACAGGGCTTTTCAAAAAGAACGAGATGTGCTATTCTATATTTATCTGTTAGCGGTGAAGTTCTTTCATCGTATTTTTCCAATTTTTAAATTTAACCGAATCAAGTAAGTTCCCTGCTTCAATTGCGAATATCCGATTGACTGTAGAATCATGCAACGAAAGTGGATGATTTTATCTGTTTGATAACTGAATAAGGAGGTGCGCCGGTGAATTTATCTGGAACTGTATTAAAAGGGCGTTATTGTATTCTGGAGCCTCTTGGAAAAGGCGGTGGTGGGAAAGTCTATCTTGCCAGAGACCTGGAACTGGGAGTGTTGTGGGCGGTAAAAGAAATCCCTGTTTCCGGCAGAAATGAAGCCAGAATGCTTTTGAAGTTGTCTCATCCATCTCTTCCAAAGATGGTAGATTATATAGAAGATGATCAGAAATGTTATCTTGTTATGGAATATGTAAAAGGAAAATCTCTGGGTGAATATATACGAAGCGGGGAACGATTTTCCATAAAAGAGATTATCAAATATGGAATAGAGATTACAGAAATATTTGTATATTTTCATAACCAAAAACCACCGGTATACTATGGTGATCTGAAACCTGATAATCTGATGCTTGGTGAAAACGGCAGATTGTATCTGATCGATCTGGGTGGCGCGGTGAATGGCTATAAATATCAGCATAAAGTATGTACAGGCACAAATGGATTTGCAGCGCCGGAACAGTATGAAGGCAGGATCAATGCGGCAACGGATATCTATACATTGGGAAAAACACTATCTGCCCTGTGTCAAAAACCTGATTTTTTGCTGTTTATACAAAATATGTCACTGTTCTGTCTTATTTTTCGATGTTGTCAGAAAAAGCCGGAAATGCGTTTTCAGAATATGGAGACTGTACAGAAGAAATTAAGCAGAATTCAAAAGAGACAAAGTCAGAGCAAGATAAAAAATATTCTGGCCTTGTCAGGAAGCAGTATTGCATTTGCCATGATCATGATATTTCTTTTATTTGGCTCGAGGTTGGTGTCTGGTTCAAAATCAGATGATTTTTATGAAAAACTGACGGCAATTACTGATCTGTATTATCAGGAAGATTTTCAAAATGGCAGCAGCAAGGTCAAAAAGAAAATATGTGAACAGGCAGACAGAAGGTTAAGAAAATTACAGGGAAAATATACTAAGAAAGAAGAAACCCGAAAAATATTACAGCTTCTTGCGACAAACAGTGAATATCAGGAGAGTTATGAAGATGTCAGGCTATATTATGAACAGATGCTTCATTATGATGAGGCTTATAGAGCCGGATACGGTGAATACGGAATGTTTCTGCTTCGCACCGGACAACAGAAAGCCAGTCAGACACTATGGAGAGAATATGAGTCAAAAGAAGCAATATTGGATAATACAGACAGCAGAAACCTGGAATTATGGAAAACGGAGATGATCAGAATTGAAGAAAAATCATAAATATTTTTTAATGATAGTATCAGTATTTTGGTGTTTGTGCCTGAATGCAACAATCTCTGCTATGCAGATGGGAGGATTTGACATTGATGTGGGAAATGGAGAAAACAGTAGCTGGCAATGGCAGGAAGAACAGTGGTGGAATCAGAGCAGCTGGGAGAATACGTGGGAAAACAGCTGGCAGACGGATAGCAGCACAACAGAAAATACAACTCAGAATAGCCATGTACAGGATAATGAATATCAGTATAATAATGGTACAGGAAACGGAACACAGGATAATATGCAGGACAGTACACAGCCATGGGACAACAACCCGCAGCAGAATAATATTGGAGGGAATGGCAATACTCAATGGGATAACAACTCTCAGCAGAATAATAATTTTCAAGGTAACAATAGTATCCAAGGCGATAATTCACAGTGGAATAGTCAATATCAAATAGATAACAATACACAAAACAATACACAAAACATATCTCAGACAGATAACGGACTTACTGTTAAAAGACCAGAAGAAATCTCGCCAACGTCAACATCAACACCGATACCGACGCCCAAGCCTGCCAAACACCAGAAGCCAACAAAAACGCCAAAACCAACCCGTATACCGACACCTAAATCAGTAAAGAAAAATAAGAGAACACAAAATAGCACAAAGAAGGAAAGCAAGAACGCAGGTGACTTTAAAAATTCTAAAAATGAAGATGTTCAGGTGTATACAGGTAAATATGCACATACAAAAAATGAACCTGTAGAATTTCAATGTATACAAACCCCAGACAATTCCCATACTCCGCAAATCAAGATAGTATCTCAGGGTTCTGTTCAGATTCTTTCCGTTCGATTTAATGGAATGGAGTGTCCCTGGTATTGGGAAGAGGATAAAATCATCCTGGATATAAAGAAAGATGCTAAGATAAACAAAATAGAATTACTTGTTATTTCTCAGGGAGGGAGACTGATAAAAATGAATTCCTGAATTTTTTCCTCATAGACGCGTCAGAAAAACAATGATATAATCTACCATATTATATCGATATTTACTGAAACAGGAGGAAAACATGTACAAAGTTATTTTGTTTGATTTAGATGGAACATTGACAGAATCCGGAGAGGGTATTACCAAATCTGTCCAGTATGCGCTGGAGAGAATCGGAAAACCGGAAGCTGATCTTGAGAAGTTGAAAGTTTTTGTAGGGCCACCGCTTACGGAGATGTTTATGAAATATGCGCAGGTTGATGAGGAGACTGCAAAGAAAGCAGTAGAAATTTACAGGGAACGCTACTCCGTAACAGGAATCTTCGAGAATGCCGTATATCCTGGAATCGAAGATATGCTGGCACAGTTAAAGAAAAAGGGATATATTCTTGCAGTTGCCTCTTCTAAGCCGGAACTATATGTAAGACAGATTCTGGATCATTTCGGGCTTACCCAGTATTTCACAGAAATTGGCGGAAGTGAGATGGATGGTCGCAGAACTAATAAAACAGAAGTCATTGAGGATGTTCTTTGCCGCCTTAATATGGACAAACACAGAGAACAGGTAATCATGATCGGTGATAAAGAACATGACGTATATGGAGCGCGCAAGGCAGGACTGGAATGTATCGCTGTTTCTTTCGGATATGGAACAAAAGAAGAACTTACCAATGCAGAACCTCTGAAAATCGTTGATTCTGCGGAAGAAATTGTAAATTTTTTCGCCTGAGCCCTCTGCGAAAACAAAGTATTGTTTCTAAAATCTGGAGGGCAGGATATCCCGTAGGAATTCATTTTCTGATTTCGCAGATCGTTGCAGGAACTGCGCTGGCTGTTTTTGCAAGGATATCTGCGAATGCCGCGGAAACCTATTATAATTATACAATTTTCCTTACAGGACTGACAGGAATCCTGGCGATGATATCTGCATTGATTTTTTATCACAGAGATAAGGTAAGAAGAATTGCGGGCGGATTGATACCTGTACAGAAAAAAGTCAGGCTTTCTTTGCCACAGATACTTCTTTTGCTTCTGGCAGGAGCAGGACTGGCGCAGTATGGAAACTTTCTTATGGCAATGTTGCAGTCATTTATCAGCAGCACAACTTATCAGGATAGCATGACCAGGATTACAGAGGGAAAATCCCTTCTTATGATGATTTTCTGGATGGGAATTGTTGCACCGGCAGCAGAGGAAATGATTTTCAGGTGGCTGATCTATCTGCGGTTGCGTGACTGGCTTAAAATGCCGGTGGCAGCAGTGATATCGGGACTGATATTTGGCATTTATCATGGAAACATTGTGCAGGGAATTTATGCAAGTATTCTGGGAACTGCATTTGCATATATTCTGGAAATGAGCGGGAATATCTACAGTAGTATGCTGCTTCATATGGGAGCTAACATCTGGTCGCTGCTGATTACAGAATATGCACTGGATCTGTTTTCGACAAAGTATGGCATGCAGATTTTGATACTGATTTATCTGATTCTGCTATTTAGCGTAGTATATTGCTTTATTCATTTTGAGAAAATGAGCAGCATACGGGAAAAGAAGAGAATGATATGAGTATTAACCGGACGTAAGAGAGATTTCACTTTAAAAATAGATTTTACAGCCGACAGAGTGAAAATAGAACAATAATAGTATGTGGATTGACAGGAGAAAAGAATGGGGAAAGCGATACGTCTCGACAAATTCCTTGCAGATGCAGGAAGCGGCACAAGAAGTGAGGTAAAAAAATATATTCAAAAGGGAAAAGTTCAGGTCAACGGTATAACAGCAAAGAAGCCAGAACTAAAGGTCAGTGAAACAGACGAAGTAATTCTGGATGGAACGGTAGTCTCCAAAGCGCCGGAGTTTGTTTACTATCTTCTGCATAAACCCGCAGGTTATGTCAGTGCAACAGAAGACAAGTGTGACAGAACAGTAATGGAGCTGGTCCCGTCAGACAGAAAAGGTCTGTTCCCGGTAGGAAGACTGGATAAAGACACAGAAGGTCTGCTTCTGATCACAGATGACGGAGCACTGGCACATGAACTTCTTTCTCCGAAGAAACACGTGGACAAAACTTATTATGCTGTTACAGACGGATGCATGACAGATGAGGATGTACAGCAATTTGCACAGGGACTTGAAATTGGAGAAAAAAATCCAACTATGCCCGCAAAACTTGAACTCCTCAGCACAAGAAAAGCTGAAGATACAGAATTGGAACAATATCCGTCCGGCTGGGTTTCAGAAATCCAGCTTACTATCAAAGAGGGTAAGTTCCATCAGGTTAAACGAATGACTGAGGCAGTGGGAAAGAAAGTTACTTATCTGAAAAGAATTTCCATGGGTGTTTTGAGCCTGCCGGATGACTTGGACATAGGCGAATGCCGCCAGTTAACGGTCGAAGAAGAGAAAAAACTAAAAGACAGTGTTGCGGCAAAATAATAGAAAATTTGCAAAAAACCCTCTTTACATAGAGGGTTTTTGTATGCTATACTACAGAAGTTGCGAGTCATGCGCATCTATTGCGTGTGCAAAATATACACGTTCGGAGATTCCCGCGGATGGTGCCCTGCGGTGTGAGGCTGGGTCCCTAGGAAAAAGAACCGGGCGGAAGAAATTAACCAAAAAGGAGAACAAACATGAGCGTTATTTCAATGAAACAGCTTTTAGAAGCAGGCGTACATTTCGGACATCAGACAAGAAGATGGAACCCTAAAATGGCTCCATACATCTACACAGAGAGAAACGGTATCTACATCATCGACTTACAGCAGTCTGTAGGTATGGTTGACGATGCTTACAATGCAATCGCTGATATCGTAGCAGACGGCGGAAGCATCTTATTCGTAGGAACAAAGAAACAGGCTCAGGATGCTATCAAAACAGAAGCAGAGCGTTGCGGACAGTTCTATGTAAACGAGAGATGGTTAGGTGGTATGCTTACAAACTTCAAAACTATCCAGAGCCGTATTGCAAGACTGAAACAGATCGAAGCTATGGAAGCTGATGGAACATTTGACGTTCTTCCTAAAAAAGAAGTTATCGAACTGAAAAAAGAACTCGTTAAGTTACAGAAAAACTTAGGTGGTATCAAAGAAATGAAGAGACTTCCGGATGCAATCTTCATCGTAGATCCGAAGAAAGAAAGAATCTGCGTACAGGAAGCTCATACATTAGGAATCCCGCTTATCGGTATCTGTGATACTAACTGTGATCCAGAAGAACTGGATTATGTAATCCCAGGTAACGATGACGCTATCCGTGCAGTAAAATTAATCGTTTCCAAAATGGCAGACGCTGTTATCGAAGCAAAACAGGGTACTACAGATGTAGACGGTGAAATCGAAGCTGAATCTGAAGAGTTCGCAGCTACAGAAGAATAATTTTTTGAACCAGTACAGGAAAGCTGACAGGCTTTCCTGTCATTGAAAAGGAAAAGCCCCTCCGGGCGATTTACGAATATTATTCAGGAGGAAAATGAAATGGCTATCACAGCAGCACAGGTAAAAGAATTAAGAGAAATGACCGGCGCCGGAATGATGGATTGTAAGAAAGCTCTTACAGCTACAGAAGGTGATATGGATAAAGCAGTAGAATTCCTTCGCGAGAAAGGTCTTGCTACAGCACAGAAGAAAGCAAGCCGTGTAGCAGCAGAAGGTCTTTGCAAAACTTTAGTTTCCGAAGACGGAAAGAAAGCAGTTGTTGTAGAAGTTAACGCTGAGACAGACTTCGTAGCTAAGAATGAGAAATTCCAGAACTACGTAGCAGATGTTGCAGCTCAGGCTATGAACACAACAGCAGCAGATATCGACGCTTTCCTTGCAGAAGCATGGGCACTTGACACAACTAAGACTGTTAAAGAAGCTCTTGCAGCTCAGATCGCAGTTATCGGCGAGAACATGAACATCAGAAGATTTGCTCAGGTTACAGAAGAGAACGGTTTCGTTGCTTCTTACACACATATGGGCGGTAAGATCGGTGTTCTTGTAGATGTTGAAACAGACGTAGTTAATGACGCTGTTAAAGAAATGGCTAAGAACGTTGCAATGCAGATTGCAGCTCTGAAACCACAGTACACAAGCGACAGCGAAGTAAGCGCAGAATACATTGAGCATGAGAAAGAAATCCTTATGGCTCAGATCCAGAACGATCCGAAAGAATCCCAGAAACCGGCTAAGGTTATCGAAGGAATGATCACAGGACGTATCAAAAAAGAGCTTAAAGAAATCTGCCTTCTTGACCAGACATACGTTAAAGCTGAAGATGGAAAACAGTCTGTAGCTAAATACGTAGAGCAGGTTGCTAAAGAAAACGGCGCTAAGATTGCAATCAAAGGTTTCGTACGTTACGAGACTGGTGATGGTATCGAAAAGAAAGAAGAGAACTTCGCAGAAGAAGTTGCAAAACAGATGGGTAAATAATCTGTAAAGATTAATTTTCTATTTAAATTTAAGTATTTATAGGCCCTGAGAGTCTTATAAACACTACGTTTTAGAAGTGATTATAAGACTTTCAGGGCTTTTTTTCTCTATTTTTTTCTAAAAGTCTAAATTATCTTCAGGTATTTTTATTGTATACATTGTATATGTGTAAATTGTATTTTTTAAGTTACAAAATCCGGAGATAATTTTATGAGAACCAATTCTCCTCCCGGTGCATCTAATTAGTGTAAAAGTAAAAAAGTAAACACGTGTAGTAATCCGGCTGGACAAAAGGAGAAGACAAAGTTATGACAAAAGATGTATTTATTAAGGAGGTTCGGGATGCAGAAGCCATGCTATATCATATATCAAAGTCCATTTTGAAGAATGATTCTGATTGTGGGGATGCTGTGCAGGAAACAATTCTTAAGGCATATGAGAAGCTTCCCACTTTAAAGAAAGAAAAGTATTTTCGAACATGGATCACAAGGATATTGATCAACGAATGCAAAGGGATTCTTCGGAAAAGAAAAAATGTTATTCCGTATGAAGAATATATGGACAATATGAGGCTGACTGAGGAGGACAGATACAGTCATCTGTATATGGCGCTTATGGAACTTCCGGAGGATTTGAGGATTTTGGTAACATTGTATTATTTAGAAGGATTTTCGCAGAAAGAGATCAGTGGGGCTCTGGATATTCCGGAAGGAACGATTAAAAGCAGACTTTCCCGTGCGAGAGAATTTTTGAAAGCACAGTTATCTGATGAAGAAGAGAAAAGACCGATGTCTGGGAAAAACAGCAAACTATCAAAGAGAATAACAGGAAAGGGGAAAATGTCATGTTAGAGAACAAATGGAATAATATAGCACCGGAAGTACCACAGGATTTTCATGAGAAATTTGAAGAGACACTGAGACATATTGAGCAGGCAGATGCAGTTAATAAAAAATACAAAAGAAAAAGAATCAGTGGCCGATTACTGATTGCAGCAGCAGTGATCTGTACAGGCATGGGAGTCACAGTGGCGGCAAAAGAATTCTTTAAATGGAATGACCATCTGTTAAAAAGACTTGAACCATCTGAGAAACAGCAGGAAACGATGCAGGAATCAACCTATATTCAGAATATAAACCAGTCTGTAACGCAGAACGGTGTGACTGTTACCCTGACAGATTCTATTCAGGATCAGGGATTCCTGTATGCATTTTTTGAAGTGGAAACAGACGACAATATTCCTATGACTGATCATACTTCTTTTGAGGAGATGGCACATTTTAAGATTGATGGAAAAGAAGTATATGCAGTGGACGATAACAGATTTGGAAGTTTCAATACTGGGGTAGGACAGGATGTATTGCTTAAAACAGATCAAAATTCTGCACATCTTAAATATTTTAACGCCTATATATCTTATGACGGTGATTATGATCTGAGTAATAAAACAGTAGAAATCACATTAAAGAATCTTACGGAGGAAGGAGATTATGATACGACTGTTATTACAGATGGAACATGGGATTTTAAATGGACCATGGGTGCAGTAAAGCCTCCGACAACTCTTGAAGTGAACCGGAAATGTGATTTTGGAGGTTATGAAATCACAGTGAAAAAAATGGAAGTAACTCCCCTTTTATGGTCATTATATCTTGATTATGATGAAGCTATGAAGGTGTATGAAGATGAAAAAAACAAATTTGAGTACGCAGGTACGGACTATGGCATGGATCTTTATGCCAGAACTAGTATTGACCAGGTGTGCTATAAAGATGGAACGGTTTTAACACTTGATAGGACCATGGGAGGCATCGCTGGCGGTGGAGAAAAACAGGATAAGGAAAATGGTGTCCTGATCATCAGAAACAGCTTCCCGCAATTGGTTGATGTAGATAACCTGCAGGCGGTACATTTTGGAAACATTGACCAGTGGCTTGAAGTGCGGGAATAAAGGTTTTTTCGGTGATACAGAAAAATTCTCCCATAATTAGATAATGAGAAAATACAAAAAGAACCGATACAAGGTCTTTGCAAGACTGATATCGGTTCTTTTTGGCTAAGTCTGCCAACTGTAAAATTTTGTTTATATATTAACGCATCCTGTTTATGTACAGGAAACGGATTCTAGCGTATACTGAAATTATTGATTACAAGGTCTGCATAAACTGCAAATACAGATTCCGGGTTATATCCGGAAGCCATATTTTGCACTTACCGGTAAAATCTGTAATAGTTGGCATAAAAGTTCATTACATATTCGATATAAGCTTTAAATCTTTTCATTGTCTGTTCCTCTTCTTCTTTACGGAACGGGGAACATGCACTGGAGCTTTTGAAAAACCAGCTCCGTTATACCAGGGAGGAAAATATTTCCTGTGTGGGAGGCGGCATTTATCCCAACATGCTTTGTGCGCATCCTCCGTTCCAGATCGATGGGAATTTTGGCTTTGCAGCTGCAGTTGCAGAGATGCTTATCCAGAGCAGGAAAGGGCATATCCTGTTGCTTCCGGCACTTCCGGATGAATGGAAGGATGGAAAAGTCCGGGGAATGAAGGCACAGGGTGACATCACAGTTGATTTTGAATGGAGAGAGGGCAGGATACACAGGGTTCGCCTCTGTTCTTCCCATGAGCAGAAAGTAACGCTGGAATGTAATGGAATTTCGAAAATAATATTTTTAAAACCTGATGGGACAGAGGACATAATTTTTGATTAATCTGTCCTGAGGGACTGGAATCATTGGCAGCCGTATCATGTAAAAATACATGGTACGGCTGTTTTTAGTACCTGGAATATTTTATAGCACCTTGACTGATAATCATGAAAAGCATGAAAGTGTTCAAACTAATCTTTTGGAGATTTTCTGAGATTGTTAAAAAAAAGTGCAACTTTTTTGGGAGTTTGCACGTCTAATAAGTAGAAGCGCATAAAGAAAAGCTTTTATACAAGATTTCCTGATGACCGGTCTGATATAGGAGAAGGGAGACGACAATGAATGAGATTTTGATACGAAAAGCAAAGAAAGGCGATAAAGATGCTTTTTGTCGGCTTATAGATGAGAATGTACAGAGTATGTACAAGGTTGCAGCGGCATATCTGAAAAATGATGAAGATGTTGCGGATGCAATACAGGATACGATTCTTTCCTGCTATGAAAATCTAAAAAGTCTGAAACAGAACAGATATTTCAAGACATGGATGATCCGAATTCTGATCAATAAGTGCAAGGACATGATACAGAAGAAAAAGCTGGTTACTTATACGGATCAGATGCCGGAAACGCCTTTTCACGAAGAAAAATATGCAGCAATGGAATGGATCCAGGCCTTAGAGCCATTGGACAGTAAATACCGCTTGGTTGTTCTTCTATACTATATGGAAGGATTTGGTATCCGGGAAATCAGTGACATTCTGGATATGAAGGAAAGCACTGTAAAATCTCGTCTTTATCGTGGCAGAAAACAGATTGCAGAGATGTATGGATATAAGGTTAAGGAGGGACGTGCCTAATGACGACTTTAAATTATAATGAGAAAGACTTCCAGAAAAAACTTCAAAAGGACATAGAAATGCCGGAAATCGTGCATGAACATATTAATCAGGCATATCGTTTGATTGAAAATAACGCTGTTTTACAGAAAAAAGCATCAAAGGATCCATATCATTGGATGAAAAGTGGAGGCAGGATAGCAGGAGGGATGGCAGCGGTACTGGCAGTAGGATTTGTATTCTGTGCAATCAATCCGGTAATGGCAAAAAATATCCCGGTTGTAGGAGGACTCTTTGAAATTTTACAGGATAATGTGAGTTTCTTTGGTGACTTTTCAGATCATGCAACAACTTTGGAAGCTGTTGGTGGAACGAAGATAGATAGCAGTGAAACAGACGGAGCCAAGACAGATCATGCCAATAATGATGCTATTTACACTAAGACAGCAGATGGGCTGACAATTACATGTTCTGAGGTATATGCAAACAGCCAGGCAATTTATGTGACTATGCAGTTTAAAAGTGATAAACCGTTCCCAGAAACAGAAACTGGGGCGGAAAGTGGAACACCAGTCATTGATCTGGATATTACAGGGGGTGTGGACTTTAATTCAGAGGCTAGCCCGGTAATTGACGGTCAAGTGGAAGGAAAATTTCTGGATGATAACACCTATGCATGTATTTTCCGTTATGATTTGGCTGAAGCCGCAAAAGATTATACGGAATATAATGAGAAATACAATGAAATGACACAGCAGGTAATGGATGAGATGGGAATAACTCAGGCGGACTTAGATGATCAGACGGATGAAGGTTATGCGCTGCTGGAAGAGTTTATCAATAAAGTATCTGAGCGTGGTGGAGCATATCAGAAGTACATTAAAGAAATTGATATTCCAGATACCTTTAACCTGCATCTGGATATTACGAAGGTAAGAGGACTGGAAGCAAACTATCAGTGGTCAGAAGAGGATGAGAAAAAATATGGAAGGGATGCTGGCTACTACAAATATGAAGGTGACTGGAGCTTCGATATCCCGGTTACGGTAGATGATTCCCAGACAGAAGTATTGGAACTCAATGATACAAACGATGCAGGTATTGGACTTAAATCGGTGATTCGTACTCCATATGAATTGACGGTAAATGAACTTTATAAGGAAGGTTCCAACAGTGATTGCTTTATGGTAGCTCTTGATGCCAATGGAAACACACTTCCGTACAATGAGTCTACTGGAAACTGTAATAACTTCGCAATTCAAGACAGAGATATTTCTACGGTAGATATTTATTTTCTGGATTATGTCCAGTATATGGATGAGCTGAAAGGCCAGCAGAATTTTGATAATCCTACGAAAGAGGATGGACAAAAATGGAAAAAACTTCTGGAGGAGAATGCGAAGTACCATAAGACATTGCATTTTGACAATGACAATGTAAAAAACTAGTTGATGTAAAAGAAAGATGAATAAGATATGAGACAAAAAGAAGTGATGGGGCAATCAATAAGAATTTCAAAATCGGCAAGACCCGGAACAATTACTTATGTGCCGATAGACAAGTCTGAATTTAGATCTACTGTATCTTCAGACAAAAAGAAAAACAAAATTATGAAAATAGTTGTAATGCTTATAGTGACGATTTTGGTTATGAGCTGTTGTGTGTATGCAGGTATATCTTATTATTACTCATATCACTTCTTTTTGGGTACGACCATCAATGGAATTGACAGTTCAAATAAGACAGCTTATGAAGTTGAGCAGGAGATTGCAGGGAAAAAGGATAACTATGTTATTCAGGTAAGTGCAAGGATGCAGGAACCTCAGACTATTACAGGTAAAGACATTGATTATCAATATGTATCCAGCGGAGAAATCCTTCAGCTGTTGAAGACTCAGAAACCATGGGAATGGATCAGAGGTTTTTTTGAAACGAAAAATTATATGGTTCAAGAAGAGACTGTTTTCAGTCGGGAAAAGCTGGAGGAACAGGTAAGTTCACTAAATTGTGCCAAAAAAGAGAATCAGATAGCACCGGAAAATGCGTATGTAAGTTTTTCTAATTCAGAATTTACTATTGTGCCAGAGACAGAAGGCAGTGAATTAAATGCCAGGGAAGCTTATCAGATGATAAGCGGAGCAATTGATAATGAGGCGGCAGATGTAGATCTGGGAAGCAATCCAAAGGCTTATAAGGAAGCAGATGTGACGAGAGATAGTTCAGAACTTCAGAATATGGTAAATACGTATAATAGCCTGGCAAAAGCAAATATCACATATACATTTGGAGATGAAATGGTAACACTTGACGGGAATACCATCAAAAACTGGCTGCAGTTTGACGAGAAAGGGCAGCTGCTTCCGGATGATGGAGCCTTCAGGCAGCATGTAGTGGATTATGTGGCACAGCTTGCAGCAGATCATGATACAGTTGGCACTGAAAGACAATTTGAGACCACAAGCGGAAGGACTGTGTATGTATATGGCTCAGCTTATGGATGGAAGATTGATCAGGACAAGGAAGCAGCACAGCTCATGCAGGAAATTCAGTCAGGAACTCAGACAACCAGGGAACCGGTATATTCTATGAGAGCAAATGCACATGGGATCAATGATCTCGGAGATACATATATAGAGGTAGATCTTACAGAGCAGTATATGTGGTATTATCAGAATGGAAATATTATTTTTCAATCAGAAATCGTATCCGGACTGCCAGGTGATCCGGATAGAAAAACACCCCCTGGAATATTCACACTGGATTCAAAGAGCAGTCCGTCCGTGCTGCGAGGTGAAATGACAGCAAATGGAACCTATTCTTATGAACAGCCGGTAACGTACTGGATGCCATTCAATGGAGGAATTGGCTTTCATGATGCAGACTGGCAGCCGTACTTTGGTGGTGACAGATATCTTACAGGTGGTTCTCATGGATGCATCAATCTTCCCCCGGAAAATGCCGGACAGCTTTACAGCCTTATTCAGTATGATGTCCCGATAATTTGTTTTTACTAATTCTATATTCAAGATGTACAGGACAGGAGCTGAGTTGTAATGCTGTTGGCTCCTGTCCGTCATTTTTGGGGCCTTTTTGAGAAAAATTAGAGGTTATTACTGATGTGGAAGAAGAGAAATAGTAATTATACCAATTCAACAATATGCAATAACAGAAAACACTCCACTGCCGATAAAAAAGAGAGCTTTTCCCTATATTTACTCGCCATAGGTATCGAAAACCTATGGCGTTTTTTATAAAATTTTTTTCTTGAAAGCAAATGGCTGTTTTTCAAGTCTAATAATTATAAGAAGAAAGGGAGGTACTTTATGGATGCTTTAATAACAGAGGCTAAAAATGGAGATAAAGAAGCATTTGTCAGATTAATCCGGATGAATAAGCAGAGTTTGTATAAGACTGCCTGGATTTATCTTCGGGATGAGCAGGATATTGCAGATGCCCTGCAAAATACAATCCTATCCTGCTATGAAAATATACAGAGACTGAGAGAACCGAAGTATTTTAAAACCTGGCTGATGCGGATCCTTATAAATGAGTGCAAGGACATTCTCCGCCAAAAGAACCATGCAGCAGAACTGGATGATTTTGCAGAAGGTGTACATTGTGAAGAACTGAATCTCTGTGAATGGAAACAATTGCTTTTATGCCTGGATGAAGAAAGTAGGAAAATCGTGGAACTCTATTATTTTGATGAGTTTTCAGTTAAGGAAATCAGTGCCCTTCTTGAAATGAACAGCAATACCGTATCAACCAAACTTTCCCGGGCAAGAGCAAAATTAAAAAAGGTGATCAGGAGGTGAGACTATATGAGGGAAATCAGAAGGATTTTAAAAGAAGAAACTGCAATACCGGAAAATATTGATAAAGCCATGGAAGATGTTCTGAGTGGAATTTTAAATTCCCCAGACGAGAAAACAACGGGGGCTTTAAGTAAAAAAACAGATGGAGAAAGAACGAAAAATTCAGGAAATAAGAAAAAAATAATTCGGATTCTTCTTCCAGTAGCTGCTATATTAGGAGTTAGTACTGGTGTACTTGCAACAAATATCGGACGACTGTATAAAGAACTTGAACAACAGGGTGTCGCTGAACAGGAGGCAGCTCAAATGGTTGTCACAGAACCTGAGTCAACTGCAGAAAATGTGGAAAATATTACTTCTTATCCAATAACTCCCGAGGTGGTCGATTGGAATCAGTCCATGCTGACTGTTAAAGAAGCGTATTTTGATGGCGGCGGTTTAAGTTTTGTGGGAGAACCTTCCAATGAGGCAAAGAATTATATGATCGGTTGCCGTGATCATGCAACGGTGAATGGAAAAGATGCACTGGCTTCTTTAAATAAAATAGAAGGGGAAGATCTTTATTATGGGCATATTACTTTGTATGATGACGCTTTGATTGAGAAAATATTAAAAGAAGATTCTGAAGTAGAACTTTCCATGACTATTCAGGCATATCCTGTTTATGATGGTAAGATTTATTATACCTGGAAAGACACTGAAGCTTACGAAAAGATTTTTAAAATCGGTTCTTTTACAGATTCAGAAGGAAGGGTTTCTTATGCACTTCCTGCGGAGGATGTTTACAGAGGATATACGCCTCAGACCCTTACGTTAACCCTCCCATTAAAGGATGAAGTAAGGGATATCATTGAAAAATATAGAAAAGAAGGGAAATTGCAGGCTGCTGACACTGGAATAGAACCATCTTCGGGTGAGAGTACGCAGAACACAACAGATTTGGAAAGTTCGCCAAATACTACGAGTGTAAATGAAAAATATGATCCGGAGAAAACAATGTTACAGGTAAAGGAAAACCATGTAACAGCTTCTCTGCCAGGGAAATCAGGAACCCTTACAATAGAAGCTGATGTTACCGGAAATACTGATGACGTTTCAAAGGGAGTTCTGAAAAAATGCAATATATCAGAGAAAGACATCTGCTCCTGGTTTGGTGGGAAAGATGGATGGGAAAAATCTGTAACAGATGAAACGGTCTGGGAAAATAAAGAAAAAGGACTGCAGTTATTTATTTCGGATGGGATGATAGAGTGTGATGGATTAAGTGAAAAAGATCTGGGATTTTTAGGCGAGAATACGGAAGATGAGAAATTAAATATTATAAATCAACTGTTTTCCAAAGCTGATTTATCTGGAACTTCTGTAAGAAAATCAATTAGCGACATGACGGAAGGATATGATTATTACGACACAGAAGTTCTGTTGAATGGAATACCGGCAGGTGGACTTTCTCAGTATCATTATCAGGGAAGCACAGGATTTGGTCCCAAGCCTGAAGACTGCTATTTTAAAATACCGATCCCGCTTCAGGTGAAAGAGAAAGAAACAGTTACTATGCTTCCCATGGAAGAAATTATGAAATCGGTGGAACAATATGTAAAAGAAGGAAAAATCGGATTTTTTACGGAAGAGGACACGACGGAGAAAACAGAACCAATCACGATTCCAGTTACGAAAATCTGCCTGAAATATTATATTGATGAAACCGCAGATGGACTTGTTTACAGGCCTGTATGGAGTTTCTGCTGTCCTTACCAATGGAAGGATTCACCAGAAGAACAGGAATTGTTTTATATAGACGGAGAAACCGGAGCTTTGATCCGGGACGCATTCGGATGGTAGACAATCATAAACAAGGTATCTGCAGAGTAGAAAATTATTTACACGCCATAGGTATCGAAAACCTATGGCGCTTTTTATGCCCATTTCTGAAGGAGTACCGGAAATAAAACTGGCAAAAGTAAAAATGAAGAGTATTCATGGTACAGCTTCCATTCCTTATTTCTGCTGATATGAAGCAGGCAGAAAGCCAGGAAGACGATGTATCAATTGAAGGTATGAGAATCCTTTTGGCCGAAGACAATGAATTGAACATGGAAATTGCGGAATTCCTTCTGACAAATGCAGGAGCAGAAATTATAAGGGCTTCAAACGGCAAGGAGGCTGTTGAAGCATTTGCAAAATCAGGTGTTGGTGAGATCAATGTAATTCTGATGGATATTATGATGCCAGTTATGGATGGTCTGGAAGCTACCAGGGAAATACGCACAATGAACAGAAGTGATGCATTTGCTGTTGTGATTATAGCCATGACAGCAAATGCCTTTGCAGAAGACAAGAGTAAAGCGTTGAAAGCCGGAATGGACGAATATCTTACCAAACCACTGGAGTCAGAAAAACTGATTCGTGCCTTAAGCAGATATAAATACAATTAACAGTAACATAACAGTAACATTCTTATTAGTCTGATTCAGCCATAGAAACAGGGTGTGGTGCGGAATGATTATACGCAAATTTATTAAAATAAAAGATGATAAAAGAAATAAAAGGATATAAAAAAAAAGAATTGACAATTGTATTCTACAGTTGTAGAATATAATTAACTTCTACAGATGTAGAAAATAAAATTCTAGGAGAATCCACGATGAAGACAAAATTTATGACACTTATGACGGTAGCAACACTTGGGATTTTTTCAGCGGCAACGGTTATGGCAGCAGGAAATAACGATTTCCATACACAGCCGCCGGCTGGATCTGAATGGGAAAAAGCAGATACTGAAGGTACCTATGCAAGCTATACGAACGGAAATGATTATGTAAATATCTATAAATATTCGCTGGAGGATGTTAAAACAGGGATTGCCAAATGCAATGACACATACGATGCCTGCTATCAGACAATTTATTCAGAGGGAAATAGCCTGTATATGGCAGTGGGATATGCAAAAGATGCAGATGACATCAGTGACGTCAGAAAATTTGTAGAATATATTTCTTATCCTGGAAATCCTTCGCTTACCAGACAGGAGAACGAAAACCAGACAGATGATTCTTCTGATGATTCTGATAAGGCAACTACAGATACTGCCAGTCAGAAGTCAGGAGGAGATTCAGATATCCTTACTACCTCCCCAATGACATTAGTTGACAGTGATGGAAATACCATTGAGATTAATTACATTCTTCACAAAGATTATTCTTGTGAATATCGTGGAGATGATGGAATGAACTATACCGATAATGGGGATGAAACTTATACCGACGAAAATGGAAATACCTACTCAGCTCTGAATGATGACACTCATCATCTGGGATATACATTGGAGCAGCATGATCTTCAGGATGCAAACGGTAATACTGTGACGGTTACGGAAACTACAAATGGTGATTATTATTTCCAGGACGAAAATGGTACAGGATTTACGGACAACGGAGACGGGACATGGAGTGATGAAAATGGCAACAGTTATACAGAAATAGACTGATAGTGGTTAGTAACTGCAGGAATGGCAAGGGTATTTGCAAATTGTGCAAAAGCCCTTGCCATTTCCGTGAACCGTGGTAAAATAGAGTTATTCCTACATTTGTAGAAAATATGTAACAGGAGGTATGAAAAAGTGAAAAAAACTTACCAGAGACTTCCGGAATCAGAGCTGGATATTATGCTCGTTCTTTGGAATAATACTCCGCCGATGACCAGACCGGAGATCGAGAAAGTGATCAATATGAAGAAAAAGCTTGCATCAACAACAATTTTGTCATTGCTGACCAGATTGGAGAACAAAAATTTCGTGGAAGTGACGAAACAGGGAAAAATGAATCTGTATACACCCCTGGTTTCGCAGTCAGATTATCAGGCACATGAAAGCCAGAGTGTTCTTGAGAAACTTTATGGGAATTCACTAAAAAAGTTTGTAACTTCACTTTATCATGGAAAGAAGATCAGCTCAGAAGAAGTCCAGGATCTCAGTGAATTTCTTAAGAACCTGGAGGACAGGGAGGAATAGCAAATTATGGAAGTTCTTATTCTGCACATTCTGAAACTGAATATTATTGCAGCAGTAGTAATTTTACTGGTAAAAGTGCTTGCGACTCTGTTTAAAGGACGTGTATCAGCGAGATGGAAGTACTTTATCTGGCTATTGATTACGATAAGCCTTTGTGTTCCGGTGCGCCTTCCGGAGAATCTGGCACTGGTGGATTTCAAAGTACTTAGAAGCAGTCAACAGAATACGCAAAACCCGAAGATAACGGATTACGCAGTCAGACCAGAGAAAAGTCAGAAGATAACAGAAACCGTATCATCTGCGAGCAATGACATGAAAAATTTGACAGAAATCCTGGAACAAAAGAGAACTGTCAGGTACGAATCAGATAAATGGCTGGGAATTGTGGCTTTGATTTTTGCTGCTGTCTGGCCGAGCGTAGCGGTACTTAAACTGACAGGAGAATTGCTGGCATATTATTTTTCTATAAGGAATCTGGAACGGATGAGTCTACAGGTAAGTGATACGGTGAGTATTCAGATGTACCGTGCAGCGTGTCAAAAGAAGCACGTACGCAGAATACCGGAACTCAGGCAAAACGCAGGTCTTACCACACCGCTTCTTGCAGGACTTTTACATACAAAATTGTATCTACCAGCAACCGGGTATTCAGCAGAAGAAAGAAAACTTATCTTTTACCATGAACTTACACATTATTGCCATCGGGATCTCTGGTATAAGATGCTCCTTCGAATCTGTGCATCGATATACTGGTTCAATCCCTTTCTTCTTATCATGCTGAAAGAAGCGGATAAGGATATTGAAAATCTGTGTGATACAGCGGTTGTTCGCAGAGTTAATAAAAAGGAACATAAATTATATCGACAGCTGCTTCTCAGGACAGTGGCCATGGAAAATCAGATTCCATATGTGACAGCAAGTCTTAATGACAGCGAAATGGTGTTTAAAGATCGGATTCTGTATATGGTGAACATTCGGAAACTCCGCAAAGGAATTCTTCCGGGAATTCTTGTGACGCTGCTGCTTGCAGGCGGTAATCTGGTATTTAATGTCTCTGCCGGGACAGATACAGTTTCAGTAGAGACGGAGAAGTCTGGTATTGAAAAAAATGCAGATCCAGAGAAAAATAATGTACCGGATTATGCACCGTTTTCTGAAATGGTAACTATGCAGAAAGCTGCTGAAACACAGGACGAAGGAGGAGTGACAGAGAATACAGATACAGAGGATTCTGTAGACGAAGAGGAAAAAGCGGATGCGGAAACAAATGATGAACCTGCCATGGAAAACAGCGGACAGGTAAGTGAAACGACCGATGATGGAATTACCTCTGACAACAACGGGTCTGTTTCATCTTATGAAAATCTGCCAGCAGGCGTACCATATACCAGTGGATTCACTACTACTTCCGGTGTAGCATCAATTGTAGCACCGGGTGGAGGAGATGAAGAATCCAGAGTTCTTTACGATAACGGAGATGGGACCTATTCTGATGATTATGGGAGCCGATACAGTTATCAGGGAGATGGAAACTGGGCAGATGCCAATGGAAATTCATATCGTACCTGGAATGACGAAGGTTATCATTTCGGAAACCAACTGGAACAGCATGAACTTCAGGGCAGTAACGGTACTGTTAATGTAATAGAAACAACAAACGGAGATTATTATTATTGTGACGCAGATGGGGTCGGATACACAGACAATGGTGACGGCACCTGGACGGATGAGAATGGGAACATCTATACAGAATAAAAGAAAGCGTTTTTCGAAACCAAAAGGAATCGAAAAATGCTTTTTTCATATATGACATATAAAAAATGGGATCATAAACGATGACACATTATTGGCGAATATCTACCAGTCCCTTTTTCAGTATATATTCAGAGAACTCATACGAAGGTCCGTCCCCAGTCACATTCAGATACAGATTTTTAAGGTCGCTTTCATTTACGATCCAGGCCATGTTCAGCTGCACACTTTCGCCTGGTTTTATAGAGGAAATGTAGTTTCCACCGTTGCCATAATTTTCAGAGACGCTATAATATACCATTCCCCCTGTCTTTGCCACGCCGGCCCAGCTAATGTAGTCATAGCCATCGCCGGCCTGTTCTGTTGGAATGTAAAGCTGTACTTTTTCATTTTCTTTAGTCAGAGTCAGTAAAGCACCAAGATAAAGCATATGGTCGATCTCCTCATTTGAATGATTGGTATAGGTAACTGTAACATAGACCAGTTTCTGATTCACTTCCTCTGACTTCACAATTTCATCCAGGGAATCGATTCCGTCGCCAGATTTCACATAATTCAATGTGTTTGTAGATAGCTTTCCATCAGCATCAATGGCTTCCGCCCATTCTTGCGGTATTTTGTCCGGATCGAGAAGTTGAAGATCATCAGAAATTTGAACAGAATCTACCTTTGCAGAAATCGTTTTTTCCAGATATTCACCATTTGTGTTTTCACCAATCACATCCAGATCAAAGGTGTCACCAATTTGGTAAATAGGCAGTTTTTTCTCATTTACAGAAGTACTTATTTCATCATTATCAGCTTCTGTCTTTTCAGATATCATCTCTCCGCTCCATGTAGGCAATCCGGCGGTCTTTACCATAGTCGTGTTTCCCTCAATCACCAGATTCTCTGCAACTTTTATGGCTTCATCCTTTGGCACATCATCTCCGATATAGATCATAAGCACACGATATAAATCCGGGCAGACAAGATAAATTCTCTGGTTAAGAGCCCCGCTTTCGGTAATGCTATTATATTTGAGATATATCCCCTGGTATTTCCCAAATGTACGCTCTTCACTATCAATAACATTCTGATCCTGTACTACCTGTCCCAGATCATTTTTATCCAACAGGACAAATGAAAAACTGAACCCGCCAGTCAGGTCATGCTCAGGATATTGGAGATGGTACTCATCAATCCAGCTCATGCCCTCCGGAACATATTTAGCAGACAGATCTACCTCTGGGACCTCATCTGGAAGTGCGGTTTTCTTTACTGCATCACCAGCATCAATTTTGACTGAAACACCATAAGAACCCTGTTTTTCCAAAAACCAGTGATACAGATTTACTCCTGCATATACTGCCGTGGAAACTGCTAGTGCACACGCAGCTGCCACTGCGGCAACTTTCGGAGCTGTCCATCGTTTTCTTCTTCGTAGATTCGACACTTTATTATCCGCCAGCTGCTTTGCCACCTCATTTTGAATCATATTATGGATAAAATCCGGTGTTTCGGGAATATCGTTTTTCATATCTTCTAATCTCATATTGACACCTCCTGTAATTCGTGCCTTAATTTTCCTCTCGCCCTTGCAAGTCTCTTTTGAACAGCACCTTCCGATATTTCAAGGATCTGGGCGATTTCTTTTACACTGAAATCTTCTATGTAGTATAGAATAACGGGTAAACGCAGTTCCTCTTTTAAGGAATTTACGGCTGTATACAATTCACTGTAATTCTTTGTTTTTTCTGATTCCGGTTTCTGGCTGTCAGCCAGATTTTCCAATGGGATAAATTTACTGGATTTACGCACAAGGCTGTAACATTCGTTGATTAAGATACGGATTAACCAGGTCCGGGCATAGTTATCGTTTTTTAATGTACCGACGTTGGAAAAAGCCTTCACAATTGTTTCCTGAATAGCATCTGCACAGTCATGGTCACTAAATAAAATCGTTTTTGCAGTTGAGTATAATTGTCTTTCTGAATCCAGGATCAGAGATCCAAGTTGTTCCTTTGTCATTTAAACACCACCTCTTTTTTTGCCAGCCAGCATTTTCTTTACATCTATTAGACGTGCAGAAATCAAAAATATCCCTAATAATTTATTCTTTTTCTTATAAATGGACAAGTTCGTGGTTTTGCACAAAAAAAGATGTCTACTTTCAATAGTATTCCATAATGAAAGAGATAAAACAAGCATTTGCAAAAGGATATTTTTAAAATTAGATTTGTTCATGGGTGTTATTTGTGATTACTTTCATGCTAATGTGTATTATCATATTAGCATGAAAAAATATATGATTCAGTCTGAAAGATTAGATTTGTTGTTGCATGAATGTGAGGGAATAATCCAGACATTTCAAGTTCTAAATAATGGAATTAGTAAGTCTGTGTTTTATGCATATTATAATGTACCCATAACCGTGGACACGATATATTTTGAGTTCCCTCATTTATGAACACATCTAAAATGCTGTTCCCTTATTATTGGACATTTTCTCAAATCATGGTAGCATCATGGTTTATCGGATTGTTTATAGATGTAAATATTGATTTTGGTGATCCTCAAGGATTTTGGACTCTTAGGGAGCTGCTTCCTGTTTTGGCAATGGGGATTTGTATTCTAAAAGCTATCAAAAACAATGAGAAGAAATAAATTGGAATTTAGAAAGGGGTGCACTGCCATGCTGAGAAAGTTGAATTGTTTTTTAAACATCGTTATCGGTTCATTCATAGGAGTTTTCATTGGGTTCGGAATTTATAATTTAAGACACACTGTGTCCTGAATTGAGCTGGTCACATTATCGTGTCTTGATGCGTATAAATGATGAGAAGGCAAGAACAAATACAATGTAGACTTGGGATATAAAAAACTATACTATAGAAAAAGCATTAGAGGTGGCATCAGGAATGAAAAATAAAATTTTGGTGATAGAAGATGACCGTGCAATTTCAGAATTGCTGTGCATGAACCTGGAGGCAGCAGGGTATGAGACTGTGGCAGCGTATGATGGGGAAGAAGCCCAGAGGCTACTCTTATGGCAGGAGGACGCGGACCTGGCAGTGGTGGATATCATGCTGCCGGGAAAAGACGGATTTGCACTGATGGAGAATTTTAAAAAGAAGGAGCTTCCGGTGCTCTACCTGACTGCAAAGGATGATGTGACTTCCAAGGTGAAGGGATTAAAGCTGGGTGCAGAAGATTATATGGTAAAACCTTTTGAGATGCTGGAACTTCTGGTACGCATTGAGAAGGTGCTGGAGAGGACGGGACGGGCCAAGAAAGCCTTAACGGTCCGGAACATTCTGGTAGACATGCAAAGCCATCGGGTCTACAAAGACGGGCTTCCGGTAAGCCTAAAGCCAATGGAATATGACCTCTTTGTGTTGCTCCTGCAAAATAAGAACATTGCGCTTGGAAGAGAAGAACTGTTAAAACGGGTCTGGGGAGAAAACTACCTGGGGGAAAGCCGGACGGTGGATGTCCATATCGGACAGCTCAGAAAAAAGCTGGAACTTTATGATGAGATCAGGACGATCCCGAAACTTGGATACCGTCTGGAGGAATAGGGATGAAGCTGTGGAAACGAACGGTACTTCTTATGCTGGTAACGCTATTGTGTGCCCTGATCCCAGTGGGAACGCTAAGTCTTTATATCACAGGAAAACGAAGCCTCAATAATGCTGCAGAGACCTACGGAAGACAGCTGGAAAATGGAAAGGTACTCCTGGAACAATTTTGGGATAACAGCAAATATGAGCAGATGTCCGAGACTGGAAAGCGGGCTTATATGGGCTTTCAGTTCCAGCGATGCTGTGGGGAAGGCATGGCTCTCATCGACCGAAAAAGCAATGCCGTCATTGAAAACCTGACAGATTATAAAGTTGTGGGGCTCGAAAACTTAGGCTTAAAGGATGAAGGAGATCCTTATGCCTACAAGATACAGAAACTGGGACAGAAATACCTCCTTCTCCAGCTGGAGCCATTATCCAGACCGGAAGGATACGAAGTCCTCTCTGTCCGGGAAGTCACAGGGCTTTTTGCAGAGCTGAGACAGACCGCTGTCTGGTTTTTGGGAATTTATCTGGCTGTGTTCCTGATCGCCGGCCTTTTTATTTATATGATGATGCGAAGAACTGTGGAACAGATGGAGAAGCTACAGGAAGTGGCGGAGAAACAGGAACTGCTCATGGGAGCACTTTCCCATGAAATGCGTACCCCGTTAACATCCATTATCGGGTATTCGGATACCCTGCGTCATGTAAAGCTGAAAGACGAACAGAAAGACCGGGCACTGGAACATATCAACCGGGAGGGAAAACGCCTGGAGGCTCTTTCTGGGAAGATGCTGCAGATGCTGGGGCTTTATCAGAACCATGCCATACAGATGGAAATGACCATGGCAGGTGACCTTTTAAACCATGTCATTGATATGGAAAAGGAACAGGCAGAGAAGAAAAATGTGCAGCTGAAGATGGAATATGAAGCATTTTCCATGAAGATGGATCCTGCCTTGATGGAAAGCCTTCTGATAAACCTGATCGACAATGCCCTAAAGGCTACGGATGCCGGTGGAAGCATTTGGGTAAAGGCTTATGAGAAAGCTGGAAAAAAGATCTTTGAGGTGTCGGATACCGGAATGGGGATCCCGGAGGAAGAACTGGGAAAGATCACAGATGCATTCTATATGGTGGACAAATCACGAAGCCGAAAAGAAGGCGGATCCGGACTTGGACTGGCACTCTGTGTGAAGGTGGCAGAAATCCATGGTGGATGCCTAAAAATCGAAAGCAGACAGAGAGAGGGGACCACGGTAAGAGCCATCTTCTGATTTACAATTTGTTTACATCTTGATGAATACATCGGCGAAGCAATATGGTACTCTTTTCTCATAAGAAGAGGGTACCTTTTTTAATACCGAAAGGAAAGGATGGAAAAAGGATGAAGAAAATAAAAATGTTTATGGGAGCCGTTCTGTGTATGAATCTTTTGACATTATCCGGATGTGACCGTGTTGTCCAGTCTGCTGTTGTGGAAGAAAAGGATCAGACAGAACAGAAAAAAGAAGAAAAAAAGGAAACAGTTCAGAAAACCGTTGCAGAACAGGTAGAGGCACCGGAAACATACCAGACAACGATCCAGGCGGATCTAAGATCGGCGGATCGGGAGGATAAAGAAACCCCGATGAAGTTCACTCTGACAGCAGATGCACCGGTAAAAGTACCGGATGTGGATGCAATCTGTTTAAAAGAAGTAAAAAGAGTGGCGATTTCTGAAGAAGAACGGAACAAGATAAAAGACGCCTTCGGAAAGGGACAGCCCATGCAGGAAGAGAAGAATGAGAACGAACAGGCGGGGACGTATACAGTAGATGGACTGACCTATCGGTATTCTTATGTACAGAGCGAGCAGGTATCGGATGTGGAGGAACTTGGATTTCAGATAGCGAAGTTTAGCTTTGATGATTGTGGGGACATGACCCTGGCATCAAGTGAGAAAAAAGAAAGAGAAGAACGCTTTCAAAATTATATAAAGGCAGGAAGTGGCCAAATCTCTGAAAAGGAAGCAAAGGAGAAGGTTTCAGGCCTTGTTTCCGGAGACTGGGAGATATTTGAAAGTTCCTCAAAAGCACTTACTGAAGGAAGCACTACCCTGGAAAAAGATGACTTCATTTTTGAACGGATGATAGACGGGGTTCCGGTTAATTATGTGAGGGAAACCTCTTTGCCTGTTAATGAGCAGGCTCTTGAATGGGAAAACGAAGATGGAACACTTCATGAAGGACAGTCTGAAGGATGGGAAAATGAAGTATTGACGATGGACTTTTGCAGTGGGACACTTCAGAGTTTTCTGCACAGAAATCCCATAGAAGCATCGAATGCTTCCGATGAGAGGCTGTTCTTACTTCCTTTTGATGAGGTCAAGGATATCTTTGAAAAAACGATCACTTTGCAGGTCATGACAGAAGACAGGAATCGGATGATATCTGTCGATGGAGGAAGCCACTACCGTTATCCGTCCATTGATGCACAGAGTGCGGAGATAACCATAACAAAGGTACAGCTGGGTTATATGTGCATGCCAGACAGTGAAGGCAGCGATACCGAAGCAGTCCTGATTCCGGTGTGGGATTTTTATGGAACCTGGACATCCAAAGAGCCAGAGTATGAGTACGGAAATGGGGAGGATGGACTGGTCATGGGAGATGTGATAATGGATGATGCAGGTGTTCCACTTCAGTCGGTCATTTTTTGCGGACAGTTCATACATGCTATCCTTTTCTGTTCTCTGCTCCTGCGTTTGCTCTCGTTTGATTTCTCCCTCCGTATCTTCTTGGCACAAGCAGGACAATACCTTGATGCACCAGAGCCCGGGACATATTCAACGCCGCACACCGTACAATTTTTAGCGGGCATTGCTGCCCACCGTTTTGTAGGTATGATATGTAATTCATCGACAAAGCCGATGAATTTATAGTAAATCTTGATTTCCTGCTTCACTGTTCCGTCTGCCATCTTCTCACGCTCCGAAACAAGTATCTTGTCTATGAGTGCGTTTATAACTGTTGCATCCAGTTCTTTTAAGCCTTGATAATTTCGGATAAGGGCGAGGAAGTCACGGATTCCCCGTGATTTCTCGTAGCTTTCATTAAGAGTTTCCGTCACCTCTTTCAGCCTTGCTTCAATTTCAAGCTGCTCTTTCTGGTATTTCCCCGACATCATCTCAAAATTCCGCTCGGTAATACGCTCCATGACCTTATCCTCGTAGAGAGAGGAAAACAGCCTGTCCAGTTCCGCAAGGCGTTTGTTCAGCTTCTTACGTTCTTTCTCTAATGCTTTCGCCCTGCTCTGGTCTGTTTCCGTGAGCCGCTTTTCTATGGCCCTGACCGCCTTTTCATCATTCACTGCCATATCCGCAAAACAGTTGATGTCGGCAAGAACGGCATTGAATAAATCCCTTGCTTCTATATTGTGGGCACTACACTCGCTTCTTCCGTTTCTTGCATAATTATTACATGAATACTGTACACAGTCGATAATCTCTGGGCGTTTCCTCCTGTGTACGTTCATTGCCCGCAGAGCACATCCGCAGTCCACACACTTGATAACGCCTGCAAAAATATTTACAAATCCTCCCTTGTTCTGTGGAAGCCTACGACTTGTAATAAGCTGTTGGACAATATCAAATTCCTCCTGCGTGACTATTCCCTCATGGGTATTGGGTATCACTTCCCATTCTTCGGGCAGCTTAGAGGGGCGTTTCTTGCTTTTCATATTGGCGGCAATCCGTTTGTAGCCTACAAGATTTCCCGCATATATCGGGCTTCTTAAAATGCTCCTCACGCTGTTCCCACTCCAAATATAGCGTTTGTCCTCGTTCCCCTCAAAATGACGTTCAAAGCCTGTTTCGCCACGCTCCGCCGCATAAGCGGCAGGGCGTAGGATATGCTGTTTATTAAGATGTCTGCAAATTTTGGCAACTCCATTCCCTTTTAATGCAAGGTCGAATATCTCTTTTACAACATGTGCCACTTTATCATCTATCAGCAGATGGTTGTGGTCGGCAGGGTCTTTGATATAGCCATAAGGGGCGGTAGTTCCCATGAATTTCCCCTGTTGAAACCTCGCCCGATATGCCGATTTTATCTTAACAGATATGTCAGCGGCATACATTTCGTTTAAAATGTTGCGGAAAGGCGTGATGTCCATAGCAGATTTATTCAAGGTATCTACGCCGTCATTGACCGCTATATACCTCACGTTATGCTCTGGGAAGAAAACTTCCAGATATAACCCACAATCAAGATAGTTTCTCCCCAGACGGGATAAATCTTTCGTAATCACGCAGTTTATCAGACCGCTTTCAATGTCTTTTATCATATTCTGGAAACTTGGTCTTTGGAAATTTGTACCAGAATAACCATCGTCCACATACGTTTTTGCTATGTGCCATCCCTGCTTTTTCACATAATCCGTGAGGATGGATTTCTGTGTCGCAATGCTCGCACTCTCGTTATCCGTACCATCGTCTTTAGATAAGCGGCAATAAATGCCGACTAAATAGATTTTCTTTTCTTCTTTGATTCCTGCCATACTGTAAAACCTCCGTATCTGTCCTATCTGTTTTCATGTCCCATTGCGTACATTCTAAGCGGACAGCCCCTCATTGTCGAAGGTGTCGCCCTCGGCAATCTTCTTCCGAATATCCTCGGAGATAATCGGGACAAACGCTTCTGTAACGGTCTGTGTGCCGACATATTCACGGCTGATTATCATCTGCACTGGTGCTTTTGGCACGATACGCTTTCTCTTTTTATCTGCTTTCTTATCCTCGCCCATACTTAAATCTTCCTTTCCAGACAGGGCAGGGAAGAGTTTGGAAATGTCCCCGCCCTGCCAATCAGATACCATTAATCCTCGCTGTTTAATTCTTTCTGTAATGCTTTAAGGAGTGCCGCCGCTTCATCAGCGTTCAGCGTGATTCCCTTGCCGCACTTTTCACGGTTCGGGGAAAAGCTGCGGATGTCATACTTCGGCTCTTTCCCATTCCATGAAATGAGATTGATTTCCTTTGTGTAGCCACTGTCGCCCGTAGACAATACTGCGATTTCCTTTACGATTTCATACTGGATTTCTCTCATTCTCCATACCTCAACTCTCTGTATTTACTTCCCGAAAAAAGAAGATTAGCGGCTGTCACGGTTGCGTTTCCTCTGCAACTCACGCTCCAAAAGTTTGATGATGGTTTCCTCCATCTGCTTCGGCGTTGTGTTCTTCGGAAAGTATTTTTTCAGCTTGCTTGTGTTGATTTTCAAGGTTTCTTTCTGGTTGCCCTTTTCCTCCGTCATAATCGCAAATATCGTATCCATGTCAAGCCGCCCGCTCTGGCTTAACTGTTTCATCCGCTGTGCCTGTGAGAGTGAGGGCGTTGCTTCTTCGCTCTCCATCGTGGCAAAGAGGTTTTCCTGCTCGTCTTTCTTCAAGAAGGACAGTTCCACCGCAGGCGTGAGGGCGATTTTCCCCTCGTCCACCATCTGCAAAATCGGCGGTATCAGTTCCGTCAGGCGGATAAAACGCTGCACGGTCATCCTGCCCACGCCGAAGCCCTGTGCCACCTTGTCGTCCGTCCGCAACTTCGTCACAACTTGTGACGAGGTTAAGTCTGTGCGGAAACCCTGCCGCTTCATGGCTTCGGATTTCATCTTGTAAGCAAACGCCCGCTCCGATGGCAGGATATTCTCACGCTGCAAATTGCTGTCTACAAGGGTGATGATGGCTCGGTCACGGTCTAAGGGCAGGACAAACGCAGGCACGGTATTTATCCCTGCAAGTTCAGAAGCACGGACACGCCGCTGTCCTGCAATCACTTCATAACCGTCCCCGTCCTCTTTCGGGCGTGTGATTATCGGCGTGACAATGCCAAATTCCTTGATGCTTTCCGCTAACTCTGACAGTGTTTCATCTTCTGCCACATGAAACGGATTGTCGGGGAACGGGTACAAGTCTTTGGTCTTTAACACCTTAAAATCCTGTTTCTTCATTCACATATCTACCTTTCTTTCGCTCTGCTTCTATGATTTTTCTGCAATTCTTCCAACACTTCGGGCGGTATTTTTGACAGCAGCCGCCCCATCTGCTCGTTGGTTCTCTGCAATTCAAATATCTTCTGATTCGCTTTCTGCACCTTTAGTTCCTGCTCGTACTTTTCATCACGCATACGCCCCGCATAGTCTGATTCCTGCCCAATTCTCTCTTTCAAACTGTCGATATACGCCTGCTGTTTCCCGATTTCCTTAGAGAATTTCTCCACGTCTGGCAGCCATGCAGAGAGTAAATCTAACGCTTTATCCCTTTTCTTCCCTGCGTTAAAGGCGTTGATGTCGGATAGGGCAGACACGATTTCTTCATACTGTTTATCAAGCCTGCCGCCTAATTTATAGAGCCATGTGGGGACGTGTTTCCGCTTGGTTTCCATTGAGGACTGCCCCCGTTCAAGCTGATTCCACCGTGAGGACATCCGCTCATGGTAGGCGGTCTGCCACTCGGATAATGATTTCTGGTTGCCTAAGATAGCTTTCGCTGACAGCTTATTGTCTGGCGTAATCGGCACAAAGCAGAGGTGCATATGGGGCGTTCTCTCGTCCATATGGACGACAGCGGAGAGGATATTCTGCTTTCCAACACGCTCCGAAATGAAGTCAAGAGCCGTCTGGAAATACGCTTTTTGTTCTTCGGGCGGTAACTGGTTCATAAATTCTGGTGAAGCTGTGATGAGCGTTTCCACCATCATCACGCTGTCTTTCCTTGTCCTGCACCCCGCTTCGGCTACCATGCGGTTAATCTCTTTCTTGTAGGTGTACTTTGGTGGTGCTATGAGATGGTAATTGTTTTTAGAGCGTTCCATATCTATATCTGGGTTGCTTTTGTAGGCTTCTTTCTTCCGCTCGTTGTGGCGTTCACAAGCCGCAACGCCGCCCGCTTTTCGTTTCTGGAAACGCAGGATTGCATAAGGCATAGGCGGATTCCTCCTTTCTTTCGGCGGGTGACCGTCCTTTGGGGTGACAGCGGTGACGGTGGTGACAGCAGTTTTGGGATACCCCCTGCCGACTGCCGCAACTGTCACCCTCACCCCCTGCATGACGGTCATGTCGATGATGACGGTGTTTTTGGGATACCCCCCTCGCAAGAGCCGTCACCGTCATGCCGCCATTCTTTTATCCGAAGCCGTAAGGCGTAGGATAGCAGGGCACAGCCCTGCCTTAAGGGAGTCCAGAGGGAACGTCTGGCACACGACTTTGCAGGGCAAAGTGTAGTGTGTTACACCCTGTAAACGCAGTCGGAAAAATCGGAATGATTTTTCTGACCGCAGGGGTGGTTTTACACGACCGAAAAGGGCGAGTAAATCTCACGCCTGCATTTTGCGTTTACGGGGTGTTCTCCCGTAGGGATGACAGCGGCAGGGTATCCTAAAATCACTGTCACCACCGTCACTGCTGTCACCCGCAGGGCAGAGCCGCCAGCTTTACATGGCTTTAAGCGTCAATGACAGTAACAGGGGGGTATCCTAATATCGCTGTCACCACCATCACCGCTGTCACCCGCCCTCCTTGCAAGGGCAATCCGCCTGCCGTCTTTCCTGCGGCTGTACTGGTAGCAGATACGGTTCTCGCTTAAAAATGTGGTGCGGTATTCATTCAGCCATTTCGTAATCACCGTGGGTATGGTTTCCGTTTCCCCCATAGCGGCTAACAGTTCCGTTGCCGTGCCTATCCATTCTTCCTTATCCCTCATAAAATCCACCAACCGAAAAAGGACATCTGGTATCGTTTCTTTCGCAAGCTGCTCCTGCGTTTTCCGCTCCACAAGCTCCCAACGGCAATCACGGAAACGCAGCGTGTATTCCTGATAAGGCGTGTCCCTGCCCGTCACATACAGCTTGGCGGTGTCAGACGCACGTTTCTCCTTTTCCAGAACAAAGGTAGCGTCCGCACTCCCCGTTAATCCTGTCGTCCCAGACACCTTGTTGAACACGTCGCTGTCATTCTGCTTTCGGATGTGGTGTACGACAATGACCGCCAGAGAGTGCCTGTCGGCAAAGTCTTTGATGAGGGAGATGTCCCCATAGTCGCTTGCATAGGCATTGTCTTTTGAAGCTGTACGGACTTTCTGCAAGGTATCAATGACAATGAGCCTGCTGTCTGGGTAATCTTTCAGATAATCTTCAAGCTGCACGATAAGACCGTCTGACAGCTTGCAGCTTGCCACGGCAAAGTGGAGCCGCCCGCTTGCTTCGTCCGTCAAACGAAATAACCTGTCCTGTATGCGGCAGAACGTGTCCTCAAGGCAGAGGTAAAGCACATCGCCCTCCATTGTCGGCATATCCCATAAAGGGATTCCCTGCGACACGCATAAGCATAGCTTCAGCATGAGCCAGCTTTTGCCTATCTTCTGTGAGCCGCAGAACAGCGATAAGCCTGTCGGGATAAGGCTGTCCACCACAAAGGATGGTTTCTCAAGCGGTTCATAAAGGAGCGTTTCGGCGTTGACTGTCTGTAACTTCTGCATGGCTTTCCTCCTTTCGGGCGGTGTCTTTGTTTTCGTTGCACATAGGCGTTGACCTCCTTAAAAATAGATTTACTCCCACGGAAAAAAGTGAGAGTATGTAATGCCGCCAATCCCACACAAATAAAAAACAGATTTCTTTTTCGGGCGGTGTCGGTCACGGTTGGAGATATTTCTTCAATTTCCGCCTTTACTTTCTCCTTTGCAATCGCAACAGATTTCTGTATTGCCGAAGCGGTGCAATGCTCCATAGCGGCGATTTGGTAAAAATTGAACTCATACTCGTAGTAGAGCAGGAAACGCCGCCTTTGTATCTCTGGAAGGCTCCCAACCGCCTTATAGAGCGTTTCATTCCGTTCTTCCTCAACCATGCGTTCATCAAGGCTCTTAGGCACACGCAACGCCCGTCTGTAAAGGGTTTCGTCCCATACCTCGTTAAACTCCCTGTGCCGCTCGTCCCATTAGAAAAGATTCCTGTTCCTGCGCTCCATCTGCCGAAACTCCATAAAGAACTGTTCCGACACTTCCAACTCGTGGGATTTGCCCTGCCCGTCCTTAAAGCTGATAAAATACCTTGTGCCGCTTTCCGTGGATTCCTCCCGAAGCGTGTATGCCTTAACCCTGTATGCCATCCTGTTGTCCTCCTGCAAAAAATGAGTGAGGGGATTTCCATCCCTCACCCAGTAGCCCGCAGGATGGCAGGCTGTTTTAGAAGCTATAAAATTTTCCGCAGCTTCTTCCGCAGATGGTCTAACCTCGCATAGATGGCACCAGTCGTCAAATGCACAAGCGGGGCAATCTCCTTTGTGGAATACCCCTGCATTTTCAGCAGGACGATTTTCAAGGTACGCCCGTCCACCGTGACTAATACTTGATAGAGATTTTCGCTCTCAATCTCTTCCAGTAACTCCGCAACCGTACCCACTTCCGCCTGCCGCTCCCTGCCTGCCATGTCCTCAAGATATTCCGCAACGTCATTCGTCCATCGGTAAAACCGCCTGTTGGAATTGAAGTCTGCCCTGTCCGCCATGCGTATCTGCTCAATGGTCGCTTCATCAACGCCGCACTCACGCAGCAGCTTTTCCTCCGCTTCTTTCCAGATACGCCATTTCCTGTCCTCCCGTCCGTGGTTGTATGCCATTCTTACTTCCTCCAATCAGAATTGATTGAGAGGGCAGAGAAAAGCCCCCTCATCTTCCCAAAGGAAAAAACAAGGGGGCTGAACGCCTTAAATTTTAATTTTCTATTATCTTTCTTAGTTTTATTAGGATTCTGGCTTTGCGTTTGTTTACAACGCTCTGGGTTATGCCCAACCTCGCCCCGACTTCACGCTCGGAAAGTCCGTCAAAAAAGATTGCCTGTATCAGCTCCTGTTCACTATCCGACAGCAAAGGCAGGGCGGCTTTCAGCCTGTCCACCATGACCGCATTGACAACGGTTTCTGCAATGTCCACCGCTTCATCAGTGATAAAGTCCAGAGGATTCCCCTCGCTGTCCGTAAATCCGTCGAGAGATAGCAGTCTATTCTTTGTATCTAATTTTTGCAGATAACGCCACCGTTCCTTGTCACGGTAGAAGTCTGTGTATTGCTCCCTCACGACTTCAAGCAGACAGCCTTGAATGGGGATAAACAGCTTGTCCATATAGGTCTGGTCGGATTCCCTGCAACGGCAGAACTCCGTGTAGGATAATTCCACATAGCCGCCACTTTCTCTGATATATACCTTTCTTGGTGCATATTTCACCATAAATACCTCCCATCTGAATTTTTGAAATGTAAAAAATCCAGATGGAGAGGCGGAGAACGACACCGCATATCAGAAACAGCCCTACGGCACTTTCCAACAAAAATCGACAAAAGAAAAACCGCAAAGGCTCTGTGACCTTTACGGTTATAGGAAATAGTAATTCTATTGTATGGAGATTGTACTTCTACTTTCAAGGTGAGAAGTACCGTTGCACTGGCAGAAATTTTTTTAACTGGTTTCCTGCCGTTCTCTGATATGCTATGTATTGATAAATTTTGCTTCGTATGAGCAGATAGATAACTGCCCGAAAAAAGGACATAAAAAAATCCCTCCAAATTTAAAAACAAATTCAGAGGGTAATTTAGGGTATAACAAAATAACCCACCCGAATATCGTTTTTTTTATTTGGTGAGTTTGTTCTTTCAAATACGAAACAAAAAGAGCCGATGATTCGTGAATTGTTCCACAATTTCATCGGCTCTGCGTCTTAAGCGTCTGGCTCTTTGATGACAGTTATCTTCAAGTTGTCAACTTTAATCAATCTTTCTTGTCTGCATTTTGGACAATAAAGGGGATAATTCTCCAAAACAGTGTCCTTCCTAATTTTATTACGGGTTTTGCTCCCACAAACAGGACACAATATCCATTCGCATTTCATCATAATTAGTCTCTAATCCTTTCAAATCTCATTTTATATGACTTTTGCAAGCTGTTAAGCTAACTTGTGGAACATATGCCGAACCTTATCTATACGGCTATTCGGGCGGCGGGGTTGGCAAATAAATTTACCAATAGCTGGCT